>AUXO018521525.1_pt1 | contig 25106 bp, 48 predicted proteins | sample 768731 | NCBI WGS metagenome assembly AUXO01 (sample SAMN02715735, study PRJNA202380) | gut metagenome | biome: sheep rumen | host: Ovis aries | place: New Zealand: Palmerston North | reverse complement strand
AAGTCATTAAAGCCAAAGAACAGAGCCGACAAAGGCTCTTTTTTTATATCCTATAATCTGCTCATATATTAGCAAAACAGGCGGGAGAGAGGCTAAAAACGCTAATATAGTGACAGTCCAGGTCGAGAGGAACGAGGAGGCTGCTCATGGTGAAATCCAAATGGATTTACAAATAAAAAATGTAAATTCAGGATTAATCCAAAATTTCACACATTAAGTCGGTGGAATATGGGTACCGTCCCAAATCTTAATTGTATGATTAAGATGAAAAAACGGTATTAAATCCTTGTTTTTATGGACAAGGTCGGTGGAGATAATATCAAGAGCCGGAGGAACAGTTATGACTAAAAAAGAAGTCATGAAAGCGTTCAAGGGTTTGAAAAAACTCTTGGACAAAAGAGCCAGGAAACACATAGATTGGCTCAATGAGGAGATGACATCGGTCATCCTCTCAAATACCAAAGACACTGAGGAGATACTTAGTGTCTTACCAAGCGGTCTTATTTTAAGATCCCAAGGGCAAGATCACCTTGCCATCTCCAGAGAAGATGGTAGAGTCTTCTCGTTTGAACAATTAGAAGCATTAGGCTTCTAATTCTTTTCCCTTCGTCCTGAGTAAGACGTTAAACTGCTTTGGTCCCACAGAGAAGCCTCCACGTGGCAGGACCGGATAACCAACCAATTCTCTCATAACAGAACAAGTTGTAACTGTTATGTATCGACAACATTTCTCTTGAAAGGAGAAAACCATGTTAATCGTTAATTTCTTAACGAAGCTCGTTGGCGAAGTTATCGAGCAAAACAAGGGAGTTCAATTTGAATCTCCTTTGTTCAGTTGGGATTCAAATAGTGCAAAGGCAACCTTTGCGCTAGATCACAATCCTGACTACTACTTCGCAGATGACGAAGACATGATCAGTAAGATCTCTTCGTCACTCGCTTCCAAGACAGATTTATACCTGTCAACCATTCGCTACTCCAAAAATGGCTTTGGATTTGGCAATAATATTTTCTGCCATGTCAAACGCATGGTGGGAACAAAAGAGGATTTTGAGCTCCTCTGCAACCAAAACCGCTACTTTATCATCCGCCCACAAGAGGGTGACAAAGGATTATGGGCAAGCTGGTTCTGTCCAGTCGAACTAATCGACGATAAGACCAGAGACCTTGTCAAGAGTGCTATCTTAGAGGTGCTCAAAGAGGAAATGACGGACGTATGCCGTCAACGCTATTGGCAAGAAGAGCGTGCCAAAGCGGAAAGAAACAAAGCAGCTGCGCTAGCTGCCATTGGTGTCACCTCGTACGAGAAGACTGTACACGATGAGAGATCCTCATATGGTGGGCACAAGAAGTACACTTACATCTTCCCAACTCCTGTGACTAGGGAGACATTTGTGGAGTTCTTAAAGCTTAACCATTTAGTGGTTGAGGCGAAAGAATGCCACCTTCCTATCTGTAAGGAAGATGTTCATTTTTTCTCATCAGATGGAGGCCTTACTTGGACCTATGAATGGTCTGGTGAGTGGACCGACTAAGAAATGCCCTGAGCATGGCATTAAACCGCTCTTCTCGATATATGGGCCTATTATATATAGACTCATATATGGGGAATCCCCGTGCAGTAGAATAAGCTGTAACTACTGAGCGTTATCGGCAGCAATTCTCTTGAAAGGAGAAAAAAATGTTCAACATCGAAAAAATCATCCCTCATTTCATTGAAATTGAAAAAGAGGAAGAAGATGATTACACCAATTATGACCTTTTCGTCGACGATGACGAAGAAGAACTTTGTGATGTGAAATACTTCTCCAGATATTTAATTATCACCGGAAGCGAAGAATCACAAAAGAAAATTCTTGGTTTTCTTGAGCAAAAAAATTATGAAATCAAAAATTTTGGTCAACTTCAAGCCAATGATTTTTGGTTTGATGCTAAAAAATATGCCGAAAATCAAGAATTTGAAATAGTCGAGTTCGATTATTTAAAAGAAGACATTGAAGAATCATTTCCTGAATTAGGATTTGGTTCTACAATTAATTCTGCAACAGATTTCTGTGTCTGTATAAAAACAGAAATGAAATAATTTATATTGTTGGTAGAAACCATCCAGTCCGGTTGGAGGTCGGGGAGCATGGTCTGGGAATGATGCTCATATTATTTTTTTATTATTATTCCATAGGAGGAAAAATTATTATGGAAAAGAAAAAAACTTTAGTGATGGCCACCGTCGTCGCTACTGCCGTTGTCTTTGGCACAATGGTTATGGCTGTTAATCATAACAACCTAACAAATGTTTTTGCAACCTTAAGCGAAAACGAATATGGATGTGCAGCCAACTGCACTGGTGAATATTATGTTCGCCATATCAACGAACTCCTCAAAACCAATGAACAACTAAGTGGCACTGAAAATGTAAGAGTAATTGCAACAGTTTCAAGATTAAAAGGTTATTATCAAGATATAACCTATACCACCCCAATCAAAGAGATTAACCAAGCCGTAATAAAAAACAATCTCGTCATAAAAGTTGCTCCAGGGCAATCCTTTGGATTTGACTCTACAAATTTCAAAGAAGGAGACACCGTTGCGTTCTTTGGAACAGTAAAACTCCAATACTTACAATATAAATCATTTAAAGATTATGTTGTAACAATCACAAATCCAACATATTATCGCTGGAACGATCAATCCGATTTGAAATTATTGGAGCCAGTCGTATATTTAAATTAATTAAGAAAGGAGGAAGTACACATGTTAACAGAATTAAGTTTAAAAATGGGTAAAAAAGCTCAAAGAAAAAAGAGCTTGACATGCAATCCAAGTTCTAAGCAATACAATCCAAATGTTGCAAAACGTAGAGCCAAAGAAAAGGCTGCACGTAAAGCCCGCAAAATCAACAGAAACAAATAGCTGTTCGTGCCCTCTAGTTATGGGATAGAGGGCATCATAGAGCTATTTATAGTTCTAGAGATGGGATTAAACCCGTGCCCATCCCTGTTACGGGCATTAGTACTTAGGAGGTACATACCATGAAAGAAAAAATGGTAACAATCAGCCTCGCTGAACTTTGCATAGTTGCAGCAGGCACCAAGAGCGCAGAGGAATGTGCTCAACGTCTCGAAGCCTACAAGGCCATCAAAGACGGATCCGCTGAAAAAGAAGCCACAGCAAAAAAAGAGGCTTACGCCAAAGAACTTAAAGCCAGAGAAGCAAACGCAGTGGTCAATCGCACTATTTGCGCCCGCTTCAATGCAATCGACAATGCCATTGAAGAAGCAATCGAAACTTTCAATGAATTCGATGCTTGTGATGAAGAACAAGAAACATTCGAGTATGTTTCAGGTTCCAACACAGTTAGAATTACTGAAGTAGAAGAAGGATATATTGTATCTTTCAATAACAATGATGCCATGGTAACTGATCTTAATGATCAAAGACAAATCGCCCAATTAGTCAGATATTTCCAACACTGTTAGTTACCTAATAAAAACCGCATAGGGTGAAAGGCCCGCTTATATTGGTAGTAAAACTACTCGGTTATTGTGAGTTCGCACCGGAAGCAGAACTCTCAACCTTTTTAGGAGGAAAATTAAGATGAAAGCAATTATCAACGGCAAGACATTCGAGGTCAAAAACGAAAAAGAGGCTAGAAAATTAGCCAACGGAAGAACCGTCATAATTCAAGATGGTATCTTCTCAAGAGTGATTTGCTCTCAAAAAGCAGTCGAAGAATTGAGAGAAGACAGCCGCAGAGCTGCCAAAGACAATGCAAAAGGAGGAAAATAATCATGCAAAAGAAAAATCTCACAATCGCCACAGCTGTTGTGTCAGCTGCAATGATTGTTGGTGTTTTAGCCACAGTCAATCACAACAACATCTTAACAGCCTTCGCAGGCATCCAAGAAAATGAATACGGATGCGCAGGTAATTGTACTGGAGAATATGAAATCCAACACGTCAAAACAATTTTAAAGGACAACCCAGAACTCAATGGTTCTAAAAATGTCCGTTTTCTTGTCAAGTATACTGCTAGCTATAATGGATATCAGTGGTATCAAGACATTTTCGATGATAATAACTTTAATATGTTTAACATCGACGCCAATGCTCCAGAACATCTAATGTCCGCATCAGGTATTAGCAACGGTTTGGACTCTTCAAAATTCAGTAAAGGTGACACAATAGGGTTAGTGGGCACTGTAAATTTAATTGGTTCCAACTTACAAATCACCGAAGTAATCTATTACAAATGGAACAATACAGTGAATACTAACTTGTTGCCACCCGTTAACTATCTACAATAGTGAAGCGACTAATAGAAGAACTAAAAGGAGGAAAACTATAGTGGAAAAATTAGTTCTAAACGGAGAGATCTATCTTGACGGGACTCTCCCTAAATATTCAAAAGAAAAAAAGTTATGTCAAGAATATGAAGCCATCCAAAACATTGAAGAAAGAATAGGGTTAAAAGTCCGTACAGTCTTCAAAGCCTTATTTGATGGGGCTTTTCTTAAAGATGCTGAAGGCAAAATTCAGCATGTAGATATTATAGGCATTTGTGAAAATTGCTTAATGGTTGCTCAGTTTACAGATAGTTATGATGACTATCTATTCTTTGAAGATTTCGGTAAAACTTGGGCACTACATGCTAAAGATTTAATGGTCAAAGAGCAAAAATACAAAGATTGCTATTTAAAACTAAAAATGACTGTTAAAACCACAGAATTTTTTGATGATAGTGGAAAGCTTATCATATTAGGAAACAGGGCAATAGCAGCTGTATTACATCCCGATCAAGCAAATAATGAAAAGAAAGTAGACATAATTAAACAAAAAATGTTTACGGATTTCTTTGCAAGTAAAAATTGTTCTGTCAAACTAGGCGATATGAATAAATTAGTTAAATTTGATGATTTAGTCGTAATTCCTAAAAAATCAGAACCTATAACATATAAAATTTAAAAAGAAGGAGGAAAGATTATGTATCATATTAAATTTAGATACAGAGATGCTTACTCAGACTGGAAATGGCGTGAACAAGAATGCACCATGTCTTCGGTTGAAGAATGCATCAAAGTTTACGGTCTTGGTATAGACTGTGAATATGAGATCTTATCTATAGAAGAAGTCAAATAGAAAGGAGAATAAGATGTCTACTTTAGATATTATCTGTATTATTATAGCTCTGATCATTTGGATTCTACCAATCATCATCGGCGCTATAATGTTCCTAACGGACAGCTCAAGCAAAGAATATAGGAGGATAAAGTAAAATGCTAAAAGCAGAACTTAGAATCAAGTACAACGACAAGTCATTTGATAAAACGTTCAACGCAAAACCAAACGAAGACACAGATGCAGGAGCAATACAAGAAGCTGCAATCTACTTCTATGGTGTAGAACACGAATTTTTAAGTCACTGTAAACCAAACGACACATTATTAATGTCAGTGTTTGACACATGTGGACGTATTATCATTAATGGTTATTATGCTTCTGGGAGCATAAATATACAAGATTTACGTAAATAGGAGGAAATAAAAATGAAAAACGTAAATAGGTATCTTGATACCATTAGAGAAATCAACGTAGCACCAAAAGAAAGAGTGAAATTTATTATGGAACAATTAAAGAAGTGTCCAAAAGTAAATTTAGAATCTTTCGTGGATCTCGAGGTGGTAGAGAGCAAATTATATTATTTGTCTGTGGCCTTCCGCGCTCAACAATGTATTGGGTACGATGTCGAAGCCAAAGGATTAGATTCCTATCACATTAAACAAGTTAATGGATATACCATTCATACAAATACTGTATATTCAGATTATTATAATCATTATCAGTATCATATAGACGTGTGTCCAAAGGATGGTGATAAAACACTTTGTTTAATCTTAAGAACAGTAGTCGACAAACTGCCATTAAAATTCTTTGTTAACATATTTGATAGCAGGATTATTGAGATTCAGATGGAACCACAATTTCATAATTTGTATGGCTCTTACTTTATTCACGGCGTAGACATCACTAGTGGTAAAAAATTATCTTCTTTATTAAAAAGGATTGTAAAAGAAAATATCCCTCAACTTAAAGAAGAAGTTAAAAATACACTGGCGAAAGCTAAAGAAGAAGTCGAAAGACTAAAAGAAATGTTATAGAAAGGAGGAAATGACGATGAAAAGAAAAGAATTTTATTCAGTTGCATACGTTACAGTTAAAAACGAAGACATTGTTGTTACTTTCAACAATAATGTTCTTTTAAATAACTTTGACGATGTTAACAAGTTCATTATTAACGAAGCCAAAGAAGCAAATCAAAATTCTTTAGTGGCTCAAAGTAGTATTGGGCCTGTTGATTACAGAATCGCCGTAGGTCTATTAAAGCAGCGCATGTTTTTACAGTGTGTAATTGATGATCCATTAGAATCATTACTTGCGTTGCGTAAAACAATGCGGAATGGTATAAAAACCTATACTGTTCCAATTTCAGTAACTATTCTTGTCAGCAATGACATGTAATAGAATTTATTATTATTTGCTATAGGAGGAAAATAAAATGGCAAACATTTATTACAAAGGCAGAATTACAGTGGTCTTCCCTGCTGTCAAAAATCAAACACCTTTATACGGCAAAATTCTCCCTGTCTGGGGAAACAAGGCCAACAAAGGTGACCAAATCTTCTTCAACCAATTCTCATTAAGAAAAAATGAGAAGTTCCCCGAAGAAAGCGGATCATGCGAAATCAATTATAATGATTCTGCTAAATGGAGAAAAACAACAAATGGAGACAAGGTTTTCTATATTCCTAATATTCCATTTATAGTTTATTTTAAAATCAGAACCGCTAAAAACAAAGATGGTTCTATTCGTCTAACCGCGATCGGCATCCATACTGCGGACACCATTTCGCTCGAAGACAGGACAAAAGCAGATAGCATCACAACAACACGCCCAAGTCTCATGACGTTGCTTCACAACGAAGAAACAACCACAAAATTACAAGCTTTAGAACAAGCTTGCGATGAGGCTGTCCACGCTCATAAAAAGTTTAAGAAAAGAAAGAAACATATTGAAAATCCTGAACCAGAAGAAGATATCGAGCTTACAGAGGAAGAAGAATTAATTCTTTCTCGTGAAAAAGAATGGGAAAACGATGCTGAAAATTGGCATCCAAGTTATTCCAAGCCGAGAGATAATCTTGTCACAGAAGTAATTGAAGAAGAGGACAGCGAGGCCGAGGATGAAGACGACGATTACGATGACGATAATTATGGTGATTATAGTTTTCGTAAAAATAAAAAGGGTTTAAAGAAAATGAAAGGAGAAAATTAATTATTGACAAGAAGAAAAATTAATGATATTCTTTGATCAGAAAAAGAATCCTAGTCAGTTAGAACTGGGTCACTCATCTAACAACAGTGTTAAGGGGTTCACTGGATCAAAAACCCCAACACTTATTATTTCAAAGGAGAAACCTATGAAAAACACAAATAATATCCACGCACAAACTCTCAATGCCGAAAAAGAAGCTCAAGAAGCCCTAGAAGCCAAAAACGCTAACCAAGCAGAAGTTGAAGCCATTCTCGCCAGAGAAAATGGTAACACTGACACTGTTGGTATCTTTGAGACAGTTAAACTTTTCCAAGAAGGAAAACGTTTCAATGTTAAACTTAAAGTTTTAAGCAGAAAACCACAAGAAAATGAAGACCTTTCTACAATTGAAGTGGAAGAAATGCCAATTGGCTGTGCAACAACTAAAGAAGATATTGCTACCATGATCGAAGACTTAAGAGTCTGCGCTCCAAATGGCCAACTCCTCACCAGAAGTGATGTGTTTGCTGCAATGAACAGAAGAATGTTTTTAGATAAAACATCTGGCGACATTGTTGAAGCTGGCATCAACCCTGAAAGAAAGATTATGGTTGATGATGAAGAATTCTTTGTTACCAATGGTACAGAAATTCGTAGAGCTTCCGATTCTAAACTCATCAAAACTCTTAATTACCTTCCAACTTTAAACGATGAAGCTGTTGAAGAATTAGTTGTTCCTGTCCTTAGAGCGGCTCTTGAAGAGGAACGCAAGGCTCAAGAAACAGAATCTGCATCAGATAATAATGGCCCATTTACTGTCATTATGATTGATTCTGACGGCGACGAAGATGAAGTCGGCACATTCGACGACTTAAACGACGCCATCGACGAAGCCCAAGCTCGTCTCAATTATGATGGTGGTTCTGGTTATCGCATTGAAGATGTCTATTGCGATATAGTCGAAGAATATACAGAAGAAGATTGTTAATCATCATTTAGATTAAAACCAGTTTGGGGGCTCTGGCCAAAAGCCCTCGTTTATTATTATTTATAGGAGAAATTATTATGAAAACATTTAAACTTAAAGTGATTACCACATTCACTAATGTCTGTGAAATTCAGGCAGAGACACTCGATGAAGCAAAACAAATTGCTCTTCAGAATAACAACTGTAACGGTTTAGATTTTGAAACAGAAATTGTTGCTCTTGATGGACCTAGTAGAAAAGCAGAAACCTGGGATAAATTGCCATGTTATGACAGAGCTTGGCGTTTAAATGAAATTATATCACATATGAACGACGAAGAAGCTTACTATGGCGGTTGGCTTTATATTTGGCCAGATGGAGAAACATATTCTCAATGTGTGGAAGACTTTGATACTGAAGAAAATTACAAAGAATTAGAAGAATCTTTTATTAGACGTTATTCAGACCAAGAATTCCATGAGGCTGGGTTATATAGTTTTAAAACCGTTCCACAACAAGTTGTTGAAGATGCTCATATGTGGGACGAAGTATTAAACCTCAGTCCTATTAAAATTCTTGGAGGTCATTAGGAAAAATAAGGAGGTAAATACCATGAAAAAATTATTTGAGATTACAGAGCTTGTGTCCAACACAAAAGATGCAGTTGTTCTTAAAGTTAAGCCGAACAGCGAGATGGACTTAATCTGTCTCGGCTGTTTTAACGGTGATGAAACCATGTTTCGCTTAACCAAAGGGGAAGATGTCACTTGTACTGTATGGACAAAAAATGGTAGCCATTATAGTTGGCACTGGGGAACCCATGGATATACCCTTGTTTCTAGCGCAATGGAACAAAGAGGTTTAATGATTCAAGAAACTATTGAGCATGGATTTGATATCCGCGTTAAAACTGAAGAAAAATTTATTAACGCCGACATGGCCAAAAAAGACCATACTCATACTATTATATTTTATGGTGGCAGTTATGATAACGTTTGTTGCCATAAAGATGGGTCTTTCATCAGATATTTTAAATCTGTACAAGAAGGCGTAGCTTTCTTCGCAAGCTATGGTTTTGCAACCAAGTGCTGCGGAAATGGAAAATGGGTTATTTCTAAATAACATATTATTTATTATTAAAAAGGAGACATTATTATGAAGAAACAAGAAGTTCAACAAATTTTAGGAGCCAACCACAACGGCGCTTATACCAACATTGTCTATATGTCTGATATCCAAGTGGATAAAGACCACAAAGACAAAAAGGTCCAAAAAATGGTAGCGGCTGTTACCTGTTTTGGCGTTGCTTACTCACACATTCAAGTTGATACTATTCAATTTAAGAATAGGACCAAAGAGGAACCTGGAACCCTTCCATGGGGTGAATGGGATCCAGAGTGTCAATACCTTATTTGCCACAAAGGAAACTACCGCTTAAGATGTAAGGTCTCTCGTAGTCCTAATCACAAACCAGTAGTTGCTTATTTTATCGATGGCGTTAAAGTGAGTAAAGAAGAAGCAATGGCCATTACCAGACCAAGTGCTTGGAACAAACCACAAAAAGAAAACTGGGTTTATACAGTTAAGCTTGAGAATGTGGTTGCTTTAAAAGAAGAAGCAAAAGCACTAAGGCTTAAAATGATACAAGAAACTATTTAGAAAGGAGGTAAAGTACAGTGAACTTTAAAGAAACTTTAGATGCCTGTGATGCAGCGGGAATTTTAGTCTATACTGCAAAGATCGCCTATGAAGTCGAATTTTTCTTTCCCGACAAAGGAAGGAACCATCCAGACTTCGAGCAAATGTGCCAATTGGTTAGCGAAGCTTATATAGACATTGATTATCCTATTGATGTCTCTAAAGTAGTGGAAACTCTTAAAGAATTGCTCGAAGATGGCGAAGAACTCGATAATATTAATAGCTCTGATATTGTCGATAACATTGACTTCTAATTATTATTAGAAAGGATTTTATTATTATGGCAAAAATCAAAGTTTTACCAGTTGAAGTCTATCGTTGGACGCTCGGAGATTGTACAAATGGAGGCGTCTCAGCACGCTTCAACAATCTCTACCTTATTTGTGAAGGTGGATGGCTTGAAGTCGAAGACACTGATCCGAAACTTATCAAGATTGTCACAAGGCCTTGTTGTGGCAGAGAAGGAACTTATTCGCATGTAGAGCCTGTAAACGACCCATCTAAAAAAGAATGCGGCTATATGTCAGGAGGAAACTTTGTATATTCCTGTGATGGCCGATTCCCATTTGACTATCCTTTACCAGTGTTTGATAGAAGTGAAACCTGGGAAGAATACGAAGCCCTCTCTCGATAGGGGGTTTCCTTTTATTATTAGTAAAGGAACTATTATTATGAAAAAAGAACTTATTGCTTTCCAAAACAAGTATGGAGCCATGCTCCATTTAATCGTTGCCCATTATATGGCTATTGGCGAACGCCAAGCGGCATCTCTTACAGAGAAAAAATTAGCCGATATGAAAGCACGCCTGGAAGCAGAAGAAAAAGCTGCGGAACAAGAAGGCAAAATCTTATTCATGACAGCCGAATTCCAATGTTGTATTTTAGAAGGTTGCAGAGAATTGGCTTTGTTGAGTCAAAATAACGATTTGGCTCACGATGTTAATTTGTTAATTGCTCAACACCTTGTCCCAGAATCCGACTACCTAAAAGAAATTAGTTTTAATAATCTTCAAAATGAATATTGGTCACAAGTTATCTCTCAATATGTAGAAAGCTGGGCCAATGACGAAGAACGTGAAGAATTTGAAACTCTTCTCGAAGAAAACGGCATGGAAGAAGTTATTAACGAAATCGTTAATGATGATTATGTCTGGAGATTTATTGATGAAGCCATTGAATATGGCGTCTCACATTTAAAATAGCAAGCAGAAGCTTGATATTATATTTATTATTCATAAGGAGAAAATTATGAAAAACACAAACATCCACGCACAACAACTCGCAGCAGAAGCAAAAGCCAGAGAAGCTAAAGAAGCTCGAGAAGCTATGGAAGCCGAAAAAGCCGAAATCCTTGCACGTGAAGAAGCCCATAAAGGTGAACCCACTTTTGACGTTTTTGAAACTGTCCAACTTCTACAAAACAAAAAACACATTATTGTCACTCTCAAAGTTTTTAGAGATGACTCTCGAACAGAAACTATCGAAATACCAATTTGTGGAGCCGATAGTGAAGAAAGCGCACAAAAATGCATAGACGATCTTAGACGTTATGCTATTAATGGCCAACTTCTCACAGTCCACGATGTTATAATTGCTGTGGACAAAAAAATGCGCAACGAACTTACAGGTAAGGACATTCTTGACGCTGGTATTATTCCTGAAAGAAAGATTATGGTAGATAATACCGAACTCTATTCCACTAATGGAACTGAAATTCGCCGCGCCGAAGATTCTAAACTTATTAAAACAGTAAATTGTCTACCACAATTAGATGATAAAGCTGTTGAAGAAGTCGTTGTCCCAGCAGTTCGCGAGGCTTTAAAAAAATCTGACAAATAACAGATTCTAATCCAGCCCTGAGGGCGACTGGTTAAACAAGCCCTCAATTATTATTATTTCCGAAAGGGTTTATTATGAAAAAAGTTAAAACAATTAATGATCGCCCAATGATTGCTATGCGCTCCAATACAACAAAATGGTCTGTACGACAAGATATGTCAACAGGAGACTTCTATCTTACCCGTTCAAATTCTAATGTAGCAATCAATGTGAAAGAAGAAACACGTACTTCTGGGACATTTACAGCTTTTGGCGGTAAGTGGGGATATGATTCTATTACATGTTCAGGTAAAATTAAAAGTAGTTGGGAAATGTGGAAACACCCAGAACCAGCTAATTTTAACAGTGTTGATGAAATTTTCGATTTGATTCGCGAAAAACATTTTGATTTTACAACAAATTCATTCGCTATTAAAAGAACTGTCTATCAATATATCAATGGACGCACATTAGAAACTACTAAAGATATTAATGTGGCCAAAACTTGGTTCCCAGGAGAAAAGCCTCTATGGCTCAACTCTGTCTCTCGTCAGCAAGTTGGTATTTGGGTTGATAAAAAGGGTGACCATGCTGAAGTATCATTCTGGTATAATAATGAAATCAGCAAAACCAAAGTTAGCAAATGGGAAAAAGCTAAAAGAGCAGGCTTCTGGTTATATCCAGATGGCACAATTTCGCATTTCTGGAAAGGTAAAGTTTTTGGAAACCGTAAATTTGAAGAAAAAAGAGTCAATTATAGAAGTTTTGATCACCGTTTTGAAGAACTAGAGATCAGCCAATATAATTTTATTGATTTGCGCTGTTCTGACGCCTCAGTAAGAACAGCTGAACAATTTCTTTTATGCCCAGAAACTTTAAAGATTTTAAAAGATCTTGGCTTCCCAACAACATACTGGAGTTGGGGTGACAATACTCAATTTCCAATAAGAAGAACTTATGATTTGATTAATTTTATTCATTATAAGCAACAAAAACAAATTTCTAAAGCTTCACAACCAATTAATGATTTATTAGAACAGGCAGAGTTTGATATTAATGATGTCGATAACTTAGTTCAGACATTTAACAAAGGATTACTTGTCCGTATTCCGGGTATCTTAAGTTTATATGAAGATGCCTCTGGCACAATTGCAGCAGAAACATGGAATTTAAACCGTCCCAAAGTAAAATCTATGGAAATCATAGAAAAATATCGTATTTGGATTAAAAATAATGGTACAAAAACAATGTGTTTCAAAATCGTTCACGCGGGAAAAGACTGGGTCAACTGTCCATATACAGACTTACATCTAGACGCTTCTCAACATTCTTATGAAAGCATATGGACTACAGACGACGCTGAAAAATGGCACAATCTTGCAGATGCATGTAAAGCGGCTCTAAGTAGTATTTTTATTAAAGTTCAAGAACAACTTCCTGTATTACAATATTATACAGGACAGATATCTTTTAAAGACTTAGAGAATATTCTCAATTTTCTTTCTTGTGTCCAAAAAGCTCCAAGATTAGTAGATACTTTAGTTAAAACAGGATATATCGACTTAATAAAACACAATTCTAGTTATTATCATCGTGAATTTGAGCTTGAAACATTCCTTCGTATATATGGTATGGATTTGTCGGAATACAAAGAAAAGAAAGGTCAACGTTTATGGAAAAACCTGGGTGTCACCAAAGAACAATTCTATTTTGGTTTAGAATACCAAGACACTGCTCGTGATATTTTCGGTCGCTTAAGAGACATTCCTCTGGTTCAACCAGTTAAAGTTGGAGTGCCTATGTTTAATCCTGATAAGCAATATTCTCAAGGTGATATCGTGCAATTTCACGGCGAAATGTATTGCCGAAACGAACGACAATGTGACGAAGCCATTCCTCCACAAAGCGGAGACTATTGGGATGTGATTCTTTATCCTCGTACAGCAGATGGGAAAACCATTCTCGAAAATATCCCCATGAAATATATTAATCTTTTTGCAAAATGTACCAAAAATTCCTACGTCCGCACGTTCGACATTACCAGACTAATGTCGCAAGAAAATATCACTCTCACAGACCTAGAAACCATTATACAACGCAATTTAAATATAACATTATTAGCTGATTATTACAATATCTTACATAATACTCAATGGTATACCGATACTCCATTAGGTACTGGTTGGATAAAAATTCCTAAAGATCAAGCTACTTTAAAACAATTACATGACGAAGCCAATCTTAGACTAGAGCTTGTCCGCGAAGAATATTATGCTAAAGAGCAGCGTAAAAGAGCAGAAGAAGAAGCCTCACGAGCGGTAAGGTATAAAAAATATCTCAAACAACTTGCAGACTTTGCTATGGAAGATGATAAATATACCGTTGTAATTCCGCAAACACTAAGCGAGATTATTAACGAAGGGACCAATATGCACCACTGTGTTGGAAGCTACACTGGGCAAGTTGCAAATGGTGAAACTTTCGTTTTCTTCTTAAGAGAAAAAACTAATGTGGATCAATGCTTTGTTACTTTTAATATTTGTCCATCGAACAAAGGCAGACGCTCAGGCATGTCTTCTAACGCTCATAAATGGTGTATGGATCAAGCTTTTGCGGCCCATGATCAAAAACCAAGCAAGGAAGCTATCACTTTTATCCGCCAATGGTGTGAGAAAAACGATGTTGAATTCAATACCATTTTACGACAATGTATTTAGAAAGGAGGATACAAGATATGAAAATTTAATATATTGATATTATTTATTTTATTTATTATTATTTCAAAGGAGTAAGATTATTATGAATTACAAATTAGTTAAAATTTGCAGAAATGTTTTCGCAATGAATAAAGAAAACAACACAAACCACAGAGACTTAAAAGTCGAAGATATCACCTCAATGACAATGATCGTTGCTAAAGGTGGTTTTGAAGTGCAAGCATTTGACCCAGATACTTCTGATACGCAAATTTATTATATCCAAAAATATAATAAAGTATTAACCAGCACACAAGCAATTGAATTCTGCAATCAACACCCACAAGAAAACTTTATTTTGGTTGATGACTATGACGCGGATATTGATGATATTTGGTTTTATGTTACTAGTGAACCAGACAATCTCACTGTTCATTGTTTCCATGCTATTGGTGGAGGACATTTTAACCTTTTTGCTATCTTACACAATGTTCCTGGTAAGAGCCAATGGCAAAAAGCCACTGTTTTAGAAGGTTCTAGATGTAAATCAGTTATGTCAGCCGCTGAAGAAAATCAACGTCGTGGATACAGTTATCGTGATGACAATCCGAATAAATTATACTTTACTTTCGACACAAGTTCCTATCAAGTAGAAAATGGCAAACTGATTAATATTAAAAAGTTAGAAGGATCAGTTTGTACCACTGAAATCCTACGTCAATGTTTACGTGTTACTGGAAAAACTAGAATCACTCGCTTTGATGGTAGATACAGAGATACTTACTTCCATTACGAAGCAGGTAGACATCCTGAAATTGAAGATGAATCAATTATTAAACGTTATGGTTTCGAAAAACCAACAGATTATACTTATAGTTATAAATATGGTGGTGAATGGATGTGGAAAGAGGAATTTTTTGATTCTGAAATTCCAACCGATGAATGGAACAGAGTAACAGCAAGAATAGAAGCTAAACTTGAAACGATGGATAATAATGATGACGATGCGTATAGTAAAGTGTTACAAACTTATGTCTTATTAATTACCGACCCAATTCCTGGGCACAGAAGACCATCATATCATCTCATTGCAGGATTTAGAAGTAATCATATTTCAGAAGTAGTTGAATTATCCCGTGGTGAACTATTAATGAAAGATATGACACCTGAAAATATTTATGCTTTATTTACTGATGGTAAATATCGTCTTTTACAATATAATATGAAAACTGCCATGAGAGATTTGATTTGTTCTCAAATGGTAGAAATTGATGCAGAGTCATTTAATAAATGGGCAGATGAGAGATCATTACACCCAGAATTATTAAGAAAATTATCTACCTCATATTTTAATACTATCGATCTTGACACAATTAAACTCTTTAATAGACTTCCATTCGGTTCATTATTAATCGATCAATTAATTACTTCTGGTCACGCACAATTAGCGGTTAATCTTGCTGATGATATCACAAGAAAAGCTTACGACTTTAACGTATACTGCAACCGCCTAAGTGATTTATTCCCAGAATGTAACGGAGAAGCAACTTCATTGTATAAAATCTTAAATATCAGCAAGAGTACTGCGAAATATTTATTTGAAGGCACTGAAAATGAAACTATTGACTATTTTATTACTAAATATAGAGCAATTCATCACTTTGGTGGTAATATGGTGATGACAGACGAAGCTAAAGGTAATATTGAAACCTATTTATATTTATTTAATATTAAACGTCATAGATTCACCCTTAGTTTTGGACAAAGAGAATTTGATTTTTTAGATTATCCAAAAATTGCTAAACAAGTAGTTAGAATGGACAAGAAAATTAAAGCCCTTGATCTGTCTAAAGATGATTTACGTGATATTAGTAATAAATATGATGAAATCGTGCGTGCGTATGCATCATTCCTTGATTATTCTAAAATTGCCCCAGAAAACGAAAGAGCACACTGGCTACCAGAATATCTTAAGATTTTTGTCGAATTCTCACTAACAGGAACAGCCGAACACCCATTAAACCCAGTGGATGAGGTCAGTTCTAGAGAAAAAGATGCTAATAAAGCTTTAAGAATCTACCAAGATAAGGCTAACGAAAAGATTAAAGAAGAAAATGAAGAAAAATTTGCATTCAGAAGAAAACAAATCAACAAACTTAGAAGTTATGCTGAACTTGAAAAAGGAACAAATGACTTCACTAACTATACAGTGATTGCTCCAACACAAATTTATGGTAGCGAAGTGATAGGATCTGTTGAAAAAGAGGCAAGTGATTTAAGACACTGCTTATTCAGATGCTACACTAATAGAATTATTTCTGGCGACTACACAACAATGTGGTTGAGATTGAGAGATAGTGTTAATGAATCATTAATAACCATTGGTATTACCAGCGATGGTCGTATTGAACAAACCAGAGGTTGGGATGATCGTGACGCCACTGTGGAAGAAGCAAAGGCAATTGTCGCTTGGGCTTTAACCAAAAAGGGAATGATCACTTTTAAGTCTGAAGGTGCAGATGTAATGCCTGGCGGATGGCCAAAAAATGTTGCCGTTCCATCATTACCAAAACCAGACAAAGAATGGTTGGATAAATTAAAACTCAACCACGAAACAAATTATTAAACCGCGTTAGGTTTATAATATTATTATTTTCATAGGAGGTTCATTATGAAAAAGAAATTTGGCACTTACACCATCAACATTTTTGACAAAAAACAAAGACACAACACAGACGGAACAATCGGCCTGGAGGTTACACTTTCAGGCTGTATTGAAATCGGTCTAGAAATCGATCAAGGTACCTGGAGAGGAGATTGGCTTTTAAGACTATTCTTCAAAGACCAATATTCAGACTATTATTTTGTCTCTTTAGAGAATAATGATCGCTGGAGTAATAATCCTAGCCTTATCGAAGTTAACCGTGTTCAAGCCATTGTTCGAAAAAGAAGCAATAGATTCTAGGAGGACGATGAGAATGACGCTCAGTAAATTAGTAAAAGAAGTTTTAGGCTCAAATCTTGAAACTGCTTTCATTGGTGTTTACACTAAACCAGGTGCAGCAATTGAGCCAGAATATGCAGACGAGTTATTAGAGACTCATGGCGATTTAGAAGTCGGGGCTTGGAAAAAAGTTCACGATGATTTGTTAGTGGTCCAATTTAAGGAGGATTAAGTCATGATTAAAGGCAGAGCAAATCAAAATCCTCCATACAGATGGATGACAGATGCAAAATATCAAACATTAGGAACAACAACTACTCTCAAGAAAGCACTCGATAAATGGTGGAATGCCATTTATATCACGTTTCCTGAGAAAATTACCGTCAGCTACAAATGTGCTGATGGAGAATATGATATTTATGAACTAGCTGATGCATTAGATCTTACCGAAGCAGAAACGTTAAAAGTGAAAATCACAATTAGCGATGAGTGGGATGAAGATTCAGACGGGAATCCGGTTGTATACGCAGAAATAGTGGAGGAAAATTAATATGGGCGTCTATGTTATTTTTCACTGCAATCAGTGGCACGAGTATGCTTCTATGCGCTTAATTGGCGTAACTACCGAAGATAAGTTGGACGAAGTATTGGCTTTTATCAAAAAACAACTTGATTATTCAGATCAAGATATGGAAGATTACATTCATACTGAGTATACAAATGTTGACGATATTGAAAGTATGAATATATAATTATTATTATCAAAGGAGAAATATTATGGCAAACAAAAATTTACAAAACAGTAGCGCAGCAATGCCAGCATTTATCGAAGGCGACTTCTATGAATTAAGTAACGGGAATAAAATTAGAGTTTATTCTCTTTGTGATGATCCGGAGTTCGAATATGGATATGACTATTTTAATGGTCGCACCAAAAGATTAATCGACGGCGGTTGCTTTAACTTAGGCGCTCAGACTTCGGAAGAGGTTTTGTATGAAGCTATGTTGTGGTGCGATTTAGACCCCCAAAAAGTTTCACATAGCCTTATCGCTGAAGATGTTGACTATGCTTATCTTGAAGAAGAAGGCTATTCAGGATTTTAATTATTATTTATAGGAGGTATTATTATTATGGAGCCAAGAGATATTATTTTTGATTATTTCAAAAATCCTTACACTCATAACAGTCATTTGAACTCTCTTATGCGATATCTTGATACAGATACGCTAGTTGCTTGGTTTGTAGATGAGTGCTATGTTGATGAACTTCCAGACGAAGAAGCCAAGGTTGTCAAAGAACATTATAACAAGCATTGTCACTAGAAAGAGGAATTGATCATGGGCGAAGAAATTAAAGATTTTTTAGGCAATGTGTTGCATTCTGGAGATGAAGTTGTTATACTTGAAAAAGAGTCATGTAGCCATGGATTAAAAGATGCTCGTTTACTAAAAGGCATTTATTTAGATGAGAGTCCTTGGGGCTCTGAGTTTCATATACCTCAGTATGATTTTCAAGGTAGACAACATATTCTTAGGACAAAACTACCACAAGAACGCGTAGTTAAAATTATTATTAAATAGGAGGAATTACTATGACCCAAAAATTATCTGCTCGCGAATGTTTGTTCGTATTACATGAACACTTTAACGGGGATTGGAGCAAAACCCTTGAAGCAATTCAAAACAAAACAATTGTTGATTCGGAAGGAGTTACTCAAGGAGCGTGCGACTATATTACCATAGTTGATGACGAGTATCCACAAAGAGTTCTCAATACATCTCAGAGACCTCCATTTGTTATTCATTATCGTGGTGATATAACACTGTTGTCTGAAACAAAGAAGCATATAGCAATCGTTGTCTCTCCTCGTTCTTCTTTATCTAGGATAGAAAAAGTAGAGCAAGATCTTAATGAGCTATCAGAAGACTTTGTATTTGTTATTACAAATAGTCAAGTAACCGCAGACTTAGAAAGATATAAACATATTTTAGTCAAACCAGCAGGTTTGAACGCGTTAGTACCAGGAGTTACTAAAACGTTCGAGGAAAACATTATTAAGAGCGGTGGACTAATTATTTCTTTATGGCCAGATAATCATCCAGTTGAACAATTCATGTTTACAGATAGCGGTCTATTGGTTGGCGCGCTATGTGAAAGTATTTTAGTTGTGGAATTGCACAATCAAGGGTCTGGACTATTGACCGTAATGACAGGTTTAAATTTTGACGCACCTATTATGGTTTATCCAACAGAAGCTCAAGTAAAAGGGTTGATGAATAATCAACTCATTAAAGAAGGGGCAGACCTGGTCGAAAATGCCCAGGATATTATAAATTTGTTAGTAAAATAGGAGGTAGTTTTATGATGAAAATGTTTGAAATCGTAATGGCAATTCAAGATCTTGCCAAATCCCAAGGAAGCTATGGCCGCCTTTATGCAGACCTTATGCAGCTCAAAGAATCGGATCCAGATGCATATGATCGTCTTTCCGAAGATTGGGAAAAAGAGGGCTTTGAAACCACGCTTGATTTAATTCTCTATCTTGAAGAAGGCAAACACTGTAAACGCAAGTTTTGGAAAATCCCAGTGACTTGGGAATGCTATGGCGTTATCGAAGTCGAAGGAGACACAATCGAAGAAGCATTGGCCAACTTCAGACATCATGAGGATGAAGAAGAGGGCTATCCGCTTCCGGAAGGTGAATACGTTGATGGTTCGTTCAGGTTATCGGACGACAACGAAGAAGAACTCAAGGCTATAATTGCTTTAATGAATAAATAGGAGGTATTATTATGAACTTAGAGTGTTTATTGAACAAAAAGAACTTCGTTGACAGGGTCGCTTATGCGATTTGTGGACAGCCGAGAATCCCGGTTGAAAAAATTGTTTATGAAGTTTGGTTGGATAACGATTCATATATGGACAATTATTTTGAAATAATTAAACTAACTTACTCTGGCGGCGCTTTCGCAATCCGCACTGTTTTAGGCGATTCTGAGTTAGCTATTTTTCAAGAAATAGCAAAACTGATTGATGGCGGATATTATGACGAAGTGCGCTCATACAACGAACTAACTGCAAGTGGTCACTTTACAAAGATTATTTAAGGAGGTATTATTATGGATAAAATGAACATTGTCAAGCTATTAGACTGTTCAAATGGTTGGGGTAAAGCTTGCAATCAGATTCAAGATGCTGCATATGAAGTATTAACGACCGCACAATGGAACTCTATTATACTTCGTCAAGGGAGAGACCTGACAGAATGCGATGGTAGTGATTTTCTTATTATGAACGGCCAGTTTTTTGATTGGAAAGAATTTAAGACCAAAGAAACTGATATAATATTAGCCTATTTGTCTTATTTCACAGAACCACAATTGGAAAAAATCTTTAATTATTTATCAAAAGGAGGAAAATAATATGAATTATATTGTTATTTATGCTGATGAATATGACACTGACGTGTGGGAGGGATATTGCTGTGCAGCAGGGGTCCCTCTCTCAGCCACTTCAATCACAATTAAATTTAACGAGTCAGACGTTGAATACACCTGTGATGATGACGGAGAGGGCGACGAAGAGGAGGACGAAGACGATGACTAAGTATTATCTTGAGTTTGTTCATGTTAACTCACAAGAAGAGAACTACGACATGCAATCAAAATGGTTCAATACTGCAACAGAGGCTAGGTGTTGGCTCTCTGGAAACTTCGACTTCATTAGTGATGACATTTCTGTCTTTTTAATGACAGCAGAATTTACAGATGAAGATGATTACGACATTGTGTCAAGCACTAAAATAAAATAAGGAGGACAAATAATTATGCCAAAAAACAACAAAAATGGTAAAAATAACAAAAAGCAGACGAACATGACAGATTTCTTAATTAGAATTGATGATCTTGACGACAAGATTGTCGGTGAACTAGAGGTGCCTAACATGGGAGCTGATAATGATTTCGTCGATATTATTAGCTATGCTTATCACAATATTAATTGTTGTGCATACAAAATCTTCCCAAAAAGGACAGGAGAATATATTACTTTCGTTGTCGCTGTTTTTAAAATCGACACACTTGGCCGTAAAAGATTAGTTTCAACTATGGATGTAGATCTTGAAGAAGATTCTAGCTTTGACGAAATTTTAGATATGTGTTATCATGGATGCACGGATAATTAAGAAAGGAGGTCAAATGATTATGGCGTATACTATTAAAATTTGCTTGGATTCTGACAAGTATCCAAAATGTATCGGCTGCCCGCACTGTAGACCTGATCTGAAGCGCGGGGGCGATGATTCTTGCTTTTTAGACGAAGATTTGAAAGGCAAAGATCGCTTAGATTATCTAGTTAGATTAGAAGAATTTTTACAAAGAAAGGAGGACTAATTATGGGAACAAGGGCTATGAATTGGATTAAATTCACAAGAGAATCATTTGCTACAGATGAAGACTGGGAATGCGTTTGCGAAGAAGTCGGTGCAGACCCAGAAACGGCTGAATCTGTGGTTATCTACATTTCCAAAGCAACTATCGAAGATAAACAATAAGAAAGGAGGTAAACTATGCCTAAATATACATTGGTACAAATTACCACGTTTAGAAAACATATTGAAATTGAAGCCGAATCAATTGCAGAAGCTCTTGACAAAGCCCAAAGCGACACAGACCTGTGGTATACAGGTACAGACACATTGGATTTTGAAACCAAATTTAAACCAGTTTTAAAACGAAACGCAAGAAAATAATAAGGAGGAACATTATTATGAAAAACATTAAAAATTTAGGAATTAAAACAGTTGAAGGGTTCGAAATTAAGAACTTACAACGCTTCCCATCAATGGAATGGGGAGACGAAGGCGGGATGAAAGCCCACATTTACTATCAAGGAACATTTATTATAGAAATTATCCAAGAGGGTAATGGCGGCCCAGCATGTTGTTATACTAATGAAGTATACAAAAACAATGCGGATGAAATTAAATTTATGGCCTTAAAGTTCTTACAACGCGTAGACGAAGCCTATGGTCAAAAAAGCGAATATACTTGGCTTAAAAATAAAACATGGCAGAAAGTCGACGACGATGATTTTGAAGCTGTAGTTAACAACATTGAAGAGCGTTACGATGATATTAAATTTGCTCAAAAATCCTTTAAAAAGGGTTATAAGGCAGTGGCGCTTCTTAAAAATGACTGGAAAACCTCTGCTCTCCAATATCAAGTAGTTGACATTACACGATTAGAAGTGGAAAAATGGCTTAATCAACACCCAGATGTTAAAAAGCAGTTCCCAAACTTTGAAATTATTCGTTGTACGGATAAATTAAATGTATTTTAAAGGAGGTACTTATGAACAAGTTCGTTTTAAAATTAATCGATGACTATGCCGACAGTCGTTATGAAGAAAGGGTATCTTATTATACTGTCGAGACTGATAAAACTCTCACAGAGGTAGTCGATGCTTATAATGAAGCTCGAGATGAGTGGTATGATGCAGAGCCCAATGATTTTGATTGCTTAATTGCTCACATTGTTGGTCGATTAGAAGAAAAAGGCATGAATATGAATTCTCTTAGCTGTGATGCCGAAGTAGAATTTTAATTATTATTTATAAAGGAGATTATTATGAAAAAGATTACTTCAGATGCACATTGTATTAAAATTAGCAGATTAGACTTTGACAATCAAATAGCGGTTGTTAGATTCTCTTGGATCTCGTTGACTAACTATACTATGAAAATTGTTGGTTATTCTGTAACAGGTCAATTAATTCTTGAACCACTAAAATATCCAATGGGAGAGGTACAATATTATGTATCACCAGAAGATGGTCAATTTAAGATTAATGAGTGGTTATTAGCAGACACAGTGACTGTGAATGCATAACATATATTTATTATTGCTATAGGAGGTTATTATGGCACTTTATTTATTAACAGTTGAAGACGCAACATTACACATTTCTAAAGGAAATGCAAAAATTGGGAAAACCGTTTGGTCATTCTCTACCCTTCCAGGTAACAAAGACAATTTGCTCTATGTTAAAGGGAAAGGACTATTAACCACCGTTCCAGGTACTTGCAGTAAATATTGCGAGGGTTGCTTTAATGGCGGCTGCTATGCCGTACGTGATGCAAAACTTCATTGTAATGTTACTATCAAAGCTTGGGGTGACAACACACTCTTGCTGAGACACGATCCAAAAGGATTGTTTGATCAAATCGATACCTTCATTAAGGATAAGAATAAAAAATTCTTAGAGACCAATGATGAAAAATTCCATCGTGTCCGCACTTGGAGATGGAATGTGTCAGGTGAAATTGAAAATTTACTTCAATTAGAACTGATGAACGAGATTGCTGTCAAACATCCAGAGGTCATGTTTGGCGTTTATACCAAGAGTTTTGATATTCTTGAAGATTATCTCACTAAGCATGGTGAAGATGGCTTTGCCAAGAACTTTGTGATCAATGTTTCTCAATGGCACCACGTGGCAGATGATTTCTTAAAGAAACATCCTAATGTGTTCAATATTTTTGAATATGATGACAGTAATCTCAAGAACTGCTTAATGTCTGATGAAGACAAAGATCGTCTTAAGGGTGTCACTCATTGTCCAGCGGTTACCAAAGAAGGCCATCATGCGAAAAATGCAAAAGGTGAAAATATCACTTGCGACATGTGCAAAAGATGCTATACTAAATCAGGGGCGCATACTGCGGTACACGCCCATTAAGGAAAGGAGGGAAATATTATGTCTACTGAAGAAAGATTAAAAATTCGTGCAGAACTACGTGAAGAGTTTATGACCTTCACTGGTGAGTTTTATGAAATCACCGAGTATTTTATGGATCAGCTCGATGATATTAGGGAAGCTTTCCATTCTATTAAATCAAGTGATTCTGATTGCACCGGAGAAACTTCAGAAAAACTTATTGACAAATTTATAAAATATATATTATTATAATTACAGGAGGTAAAATTATGGAAGTAATAACAGATATTAAATTAGAGGACGTCCTTGCAATTATGGAACCAGAAGAAGACGATATCCTCGATTATACTATCGAAGATCTTGATGGCAACTATATTATGAGAGACAGTCTATATATTTTAGACTTTTATCAAGTAAGAAATTGGAAAGTCAATAAAATTAAAGTTGCGCCTGATGGAGGTATAACCTTTATTCTCAACAGTGGTAATTTTAAAGACCATCACTTTAGAAATGTTCATTAATAGAAAGGAGGATATTAAGATGCAAGTTATTTCAATTTTGCAAATTCATGATGGGCATAAAGACTACATTTTTATGGGATCTGATTTTGCCCTTGAACATGGTTTCAGTATCTTAGATTATCGTACTGTGTATGCCTATAAGAAGACGGATAATATTTGGTTAGATGATGAAGATACATTGGATGAAGTTTTTCGAATCTTTAATCTTAATCAACCAGATGATTATCATGGAAGATCTGTTAGTGTCTCTGATATTATCATGATTGATAATAGAATGTACTATGTAGATGATATAGGATTCAAAAAAGTTATTGATTAGAAAGGAGTTACTATGGCCAAAAGATTTTATTGGACCTCGTCACCAAACTGTCTTAAAAAAGAGAGCACAATTGCACGTGCTAAAGATGTGCTTAATCAAAAGCTCTCCGACGGAGA
>AUXO017340436.1_pt1 | contig 25116 bp, 26 predicted proteins | sample 768731 | NCBI WGS metagenome assembly AUXO01 (sample SAMN02715735, study PRJNA202380) | gut metagenome | biome: sheep rumen | host: Ovis aries | place: New Zealand: Palmerston North | reverse complement strand
ACTTCTCCTAAATAATTGAGGGTTTGTGCACATACATAAGGAAGGCGAATGTTGAAAAGAAACAGAACTAAGGCACAAACAGAGGAAAGCGTTCCAATATTAAAGATCTGTTTGTAGGAATGGTCACGATCTTTGATCAACGATAAGCCATAGGTATAAAACAATACATTGAAAACCAAGCCAAAACAAGCAACATAAATCACATATTCACTCCCAAGAAGACCGCGTACAACGGGTATGCCAATAAAGCCGACATTGGGAAAGTTGATCATGCATTGCCAGATGATGCTTTCGTATGGATCTTTGATCCATCGTGTAACGATTTTTCCAAGCAGAATAAAACTGCCATACATCAAAATGGCAATCCAAAAGGTATAGGCAATATATGTAAGATTGCCTGGTGCATCATTGGATAAGACACTGGAAATGCTCAATGCAGGATTGAAGACATTGACGACCAGCCACGAAAGTAATTGTTGTTGAGATTGATCAATCTTCTTGATCTTTTGGGTAAGAGCACCCACTAACATCAGAAGCAAGATGACCATCATTTGTTCCAAAACTAAGATTGTAGACATAAGGATTCTCTCTTCTATAAGTATAAACATTTGAAAGTAATAAAAAAAGGCATGTCTTGGTGTACAAATTTTGGTTATTTGAAAGGGCATATGTACCATCCACATACAGAATATAAATTTTTTAAGGTATCGATTATAATAAAATCCTGAAATCGGTGCAAAATTTGTGAAAATGTTAGAAAATCCCGAAATCGGGATTTTATATGAGTGCTCATGTAAGTATTCTCTCTTTCTATAAAAGCGTATAGACCTCATGAATCACAAATGAGGCTTTTTTTATAGTTGGCTACAATATTTGATCAAAAAAGGAGATAAATAACATGGTGGATGTTGAATTCATATTCATTTATGAAAAAAATAATAGGTTTAGAATTCCTATATTATTCGATGTTTGTTGGAAATAGTTTAAAATGATAGGCTTTTCAAAGATAAGAAAAGGTGATATTTTTAAAACATGATTGATGCATTAACAGAAAAATGTGTACGTGCCTTGATAGATGAAGATCGACCAATCACTGCTAAAGAAATTGCCAATGAAATAGGTATGTCGGTAAGTAGTGTCAAGCATAATATGGGCTATGTACGTCAATTAATTGATGAAAATGGTGGTCAACTAGAAACTTTGCCGGGTCGAGGATTTAAGCTACACTTAGATGATGATGGTAGAGAACAATTGATCCAGATGATCAATGAGAATCGAGATAAGTCTTACTATTTCTCATATCGAAAAAGCTATATCTTAAATATTCTTTTTGAAAATAATTCGAATTATACGATACAGATTTTTGCGGATGATTTGAATGTAGGGAAAAACATCATCAATCGGGATTTGGATCGAATTGAACAATGGCTGGATTATTTTGATTTGAAATTAAATCGAACAAGAAATAGAGGAATCACGGTAGAAGGTGGTGAATTCCAAAAGCGACAGGCATTGATTTACGATAATGCGATGAGATTGAATGATTTGATTCCTGGTAATGATAAACCAGAAATCATTGATTATCGAATCTCGCAACGTATGTATACATATTTTCGAACACTGTATCCGCAATGTGATGTAGCTGAATTACAGGATCAAGTGTTGTTGATTGAAGAGCGTTTAAACATGATATTTGACGATACTTCTTTTACTCAGTTGATGGAATATATTGCAATAACGAAAACAAGGATCCATAAAAATTGCATTGTGGTAGAACCGAATATCATGTATAAGTGCAAGATCACGATGGATCAATACAATGTGGCGCATGATATCATTGATCGGCTAGCTAATGATATGCATTTCTTTTCTTTATTAGAAGTTCGTTGCTTGGCGGCACAAATAGCCATCTATTCCAGCCGTGCTTCTGGTATTAGTATGATTCATGAGGCATATTATAATGATATTGCGGAGCGCTTTATTGAATTGTTACAACGAATCATTCAAAATAAGAATATCTTGATCAGTGAATCGTTGATCGAGGATTTGAGTTCATTGTTTATGAAAAAGAAATTACAACGTAGTTATCAAGTTACGAATGATTCTTATTTAAACTTTGATATTAAATCCAGCATGCCTGGTCTTTATGGAATCGTATTAACGAATCTTCAACCGATCGAAAATCGGTTGCGAATCACCATGACAGAAAATGATGTGGCATATATCACAATGATGATTTCAAATGCCATTGAAGGTGCAAAAGCCGAATTAAAAATCATTGTATATAATTCGTTTGATCGAAATACGAGAACGTATATAAAAAATAAGTTGTATCATTCTTTGGATAATGTGAAGAAGATTGAGATGGTTCGTGAGGATAATTTTCAAAATGTGAATCTATCGAATTATGATCTGGTTTTTACGACAACGCCGTGTCCGGTTGAAAACGCTATTAAAGTAAGTCGCAGATTGGATCGTTTTGATATTAAAAAAATGAATGATACGATTTTAAATCGTATTAAGGAAAGTCAAAAAATTAAGATCAATAATACACAAATTTTTTTCTTGGAAAATATTAAAACGGGATATTCAGCCAAAAATAAAGAAGATGTCATTCGTAAAGGCTGTAAGCTTTTGGAAGAAACGGGATTTGTACAGCCAGGATTTGAACAAAAAGTGTTGGATCGTGAAAATGTGACCCCAACTTCCATTGGTGGTGGGGTTGCTATTCCACATGGTTTTAGAGAAAATGTGAAACAAAGTGCAGTGGCTGTGATCACATTGAAACATGTGATTGATTGGTCTAAAAATGATAAGGTCCAAGTTGTATTTTTGATTGCAGCTGATTTTAAAAATAATCAAGAAATTCAAGATTTCTTCTCAAAATTTTACGCATTCATCGATGATAAAAATAGCATACAAGAAGTCATTGATGCAAGATTGCCAACACATATATTGGAAATCTTGCATCGAAAAAATTTGTATTAATTACCAAAAAGTCCTTTATATAAAGGACTTTTTCTTTTGCACTCTTGTAAGTGCAAAAGGGGACCTTAATAAATTTGAGAAAGTCAAATCGAAAATATATTCTAAAAGTGGTTAAAGGCAAAGCAAGTAGAAAGGAGGAAGAAAATGAAGATCACATTTGGAGTTGACAGTTTTATTTGGAGTGAGGTGTTTGGTGAAAAAGATATTTGGATCATTCCAAAAGCAGAAGAGCTTGGATTCGAAGTTATTGATCTAGCGATTGCACATCCAGAAACTTTTCCAACCGAAAAGGTCAAGGCTGCACTCCAGAAAACAAAGTTAAAAGTTGTTACAACAACAACGTTAGGAGCTGAAACCAATCCAATTTCAGATGATCCAGAAATTCGTGCAAATGCCGTACGACACATGAAAAAATTAGTTGATATCAATAAGGATTTGGGTTCGACCATTACTGGCGGTGTCAACTATGCTGGATGGGGTTGCTTGACTGGAAAGCCACGTACAGAAGAGGAATGGCAACGATCAATCACATGTATGCGAGAAGTTGCTGAATATGCATTAGCAACATATCCAGAATTGAAAATTTGTGTTGAGCCATGTAATCGTTTTGAAACACATTTTCTGAATATTGCCGAAGATGCTGTGCAATATTGTAAGGATGTTGGTACCGGAAATATGGGTGTCCATTTGGACTGCTTCCACATGATTCGTGAAGAAAAGAGTTTTACTAAAGCAGTTAAAACATGTGGAAAAGAATATTTGGGTTATGTACATGTAAATGAAAATGATCGTGGGATTCCAGGAACAGGATTGGTTCCGTTCAAAGAATTTTTTAAAGCATTGAAGGACATCGATTATCAAGGATATTGTGTCATTGAAAGCTTTGATCCAAGTTTTACTGAATTAAATGCACAATGCGCCATTTGGAGAAGTTTTGCGCCAACCGGTGAAGCATTGGCAGTGGAAGGATTACATAATTTAAAAAAGATTGCTGCAACAATTGAGTAGCGAAGGAGGAATACAAAATATATGTTAGTTAACTTAAAAGAAATCTTAAGTGAGGCCGAAAAAGGTGGATATGCGATTGGTTGTATCAACACACCGAATATGGAAACATTACGTGCGGTTGTTGATGCGGCAGAAGATGTAAATGTACCAATTATTATTGATCATGCGCAAGTTCATGATTCATTGATTCCAATCGAATACATTGGACCGAAAATGGTTGAATATGCCAAACAAGCAAAAGTACCTGTCTGTGTGCATCTTGATCATGGAAGTGATTATACGTTTGTCTTACGAGCAATCCGTGCTGGATTCACATCCATCATGTATGACTTGAGTGCTTTGCCATTTGAAGAAAATGCAGCACAATTGAAAACATTTGTTGAATATGCACACAAGATGAACATTACGGTAGAAGCTGAATTGGGAATCATGACTTCGACAGCTGATGATAGTCACGGCGGTGCAGCTGGATGGACACATGAAACGATTAAAAAGACATTTACGGATCCAGCTCAAGCTGCTGAATTTGCGAATATCACAAATGTTGATGCTTTGGCCGTATGTTTTGGTACAGCACATGGAATTTATGCCGAACCACCAATTTTAGATATCGATCGTGTAAAAGCAATTCGTGCAGCGATGCCTTCTTCAACCCGTGTCGTTATGCATGGTGGAAGTGGTGTTGATGCTGATCAAGTACGAGCTGCGATTTCGGCTGGCGTTTCTAAAGTTAACTATTATTCGTATATGGCAAAGGCATGTAGTGCGCATATGGCAGAATATTTTGCTGAAAATAAAGGAGATGTCTTCTATCATGAAGCACAAGAAGAGGCTTATCGCTTTATGCGCGGGTATGCAGCCGATGTAATGAGAGTATTTAAAAACGGAAAATAATATGGAATCTATCATTGATCTATCAAAAGTTTTTGTGAAAGATGCTGTCGTGCTTGATCATGAACCTTTCTTGAATAAAGATACGATGTTTGATTTCATGGTGGATCGATTTGTACAAGCTGGTATTGTAACCGATAAGCTAGAATATTTGGATGCTTTACAATATCGTGAAGGACTTGGATCCACCTACATGGGTAATTATATTGCACTTCCTCATGGAAAATGTGATGCCGTTACACAACCGGGTATTGGTTTTTGTCGATGTGTATCACCTTTTCAATATGAATCTTGTGGTGAGTCTGGGGAAGTAAAATATATATTCATGTTAGCAATTGCTGGTACACAAACAGGAGATGAATATATGCGTGTGTTAGCAGCTTTGGCAGGATTATTGGCTCATGACGAGTTTATCGATTTGGTGTCGAAAGCAAAAAGTTATAACGAAATTTTAGAAATAATAAAAGAGTTTAAAAAATAGGAGATGTCTTATGAAAGTTGTAGGGGTTACTTCTTGTGCAACGGGTATTGCACATACATATATGGCAGCAGAAGCAATCAAGAAAATTTGTAAAGAGAAAGGATACGAATGCAAAGTAGAGACCCAAGGTGCATTGGGAATCGAAAACAAATTAAAGGATAAAGAAATTGCAGCAGCTGATTTGATTGTCTTTGCCAATGATGTAGGAATTACACAGGCTAGTCGTTTCAAGCCATATAAAGACAAGACGATTTCGGTCAAACCTCATGAAGTCATCAAAAATCCGGGAATCATCTTCGAAAAACAATAAAAAAATAAAACATTAGGATTAAAGGAGAAATAATAATGAAAGACACATTACGTGAGATTCAACAGGCATTGTTAACTGGTGTTTCTTACATGTTACCATTTGTAATTTCAGGTGGAATTTTAATTGCTTTAGGATTCGCATTTGGAGGTTACTTGATTCCAAATGATCCATATGGATCGAGTTTTGCATCTACGACATTCTGGCTTGGTAAAGTTGCATTTGGATTGATGTTACCTGTATTGGGTGCATACATTGCCTATGCAATTGCCGATCGTCCAGGTATCGTTGTTGGTATGGTTGGCGCTTGGATGTGTACAGACCCTTGGGGTGTTGGCCAATCTTCTGGATTCTTAGGTGCTTTGATTGCAGGTATCATTGCAGGTTATTTAACAAACTTGATCAAACGTATTCCTTTACCAGAAAAATTACGTTCGTTGTTACCAACGTTGATTGTTCCTTTGTTAGGCGTTTGGGGCATTGGTTTGATTATGTTCTATATCATTGGTGCACCATTGGCAGCCATGACAACGGGTTTGACTTCATTCTTGAATGGATTGGGTACTGGAAACTTAATTATTTTAGGAATAGTCCAAGGATGTATGCTTGCCTTTGATATGGGTGGTACCGTAAACAAAGTTGCTTATGCATTTGCATTGGCTGCAATGGATGCTAATAATTTTATGCCAATGGCAGCTAACTTTATTGGTAGTATGGCACCGCCACTTGGAATTGCGATTGCTATGCTTATCAACAAGAAAAAATTTACAGAAAATGAACGAGGTTCATTGGTTGGTTTGTTTGTTGGTGCCTTTGCGATGATTACTGAATATGCGATTCCTATCGCAACAGCCGATCCAATTCGTGTTATTCCATCCTTGATGGTTGGTTCCGCTGTAGGTTGTGCATTAAGCTATGCATTTGGACTAACGATGCGTGCTCCACATGGTGGTTTATTCGTTCTATTTGCATTAAACAAACCAATCATGTTCATCTTAGCATTGATCATTGCAGGTTTTGTAACAGCAGGAATGTTGTTGCTCTTGAAGAAAGATGCTCCGGTTGAGGAAGAAGACTAATAAGAGGTAAAAATGGCAAAGTTAAAAGACATATTAGAAAAATTTCCGTTTGAACCGGATCAAAAACGTCCGATGTTGATTCGAAAAGAAGATTATAGTACAGCACTTTATCCTCCTAATGATGCGTATACATCCGATAATACATTTACATTGATTTCTACCGACACTTTCATGCTGGGAATCTATGAATTAGGGCCAGGCGGTGTATTTCTGCCATTAGATATTCATCCTGGTGATGAATCGTATTATATCTTGAATGGTCCAGTCGTACAACGTAGTGGCAATGGACAATTTGCTTATTTGGAAACAGGCGAAGGATTGTTTATGCCAGAGGGAGCATGGCATTGTTGCCATAACTTCGGGGCTGAAAAAGCACGAATCTTATATTTTATCACTCCAAAAGCATGGAGTGAAAATATTCCACCAGCTTACATTCCTTCGGATGAAGAAACAAAATTCTATAAAGGACCAAACAATGATAAGTTGCCAAATATGAGAGATAAGATCCATGATATTTCTCGTCAAGGATGTACAGATGATATTGGTCATTGGCCGTGTGAAGCAGCCGAAGCACGAGAAACGGGTGCGGTATATGGCGTGCGAGATTTTGAAAAATTAAATGTTGTTCATGGTACAAAACATCCAATGTTGATGCGTTTCATCACTAGCAATGATTATGGACACTACGGCGAAATGATCTTGCCAGCTGGTGGTTATGGGCCAAGATGTTCAGATCCAGATGTACACAAAGGAGATGGAGCTCTATTCTGCATCGATGGACCGGTGACAATCAATTTGGTTGATTTGCAGGAAAGTTATGTATTAAACAAAGAGGAAACATTCTTCTTGCCTGCGGGAACAAAATATCAATTGGTAAATTTTGAATCGAAACCAATCAAGGTTGTCTTTGCGATAACAGAATTATAAACAAAAGACCGTAGATTTGTTCTACGGTCTTATTAGAAAGGAGATCAGATGAAATTAGTAGTTGGTTGTGATGAAGCAGCGTTTCAATTAAAGGAGCGCGTAAAAAAACATTTAATGGAAAAAGGATATGAGGTAATAGATGTTGGTGTCTATAATCAGGATCCATCTTTATATCCATTGACAGCAGAAAAGTTATGTCAGGAAATTATTGAAGGACGAGCTGAAAAAGGTGTATTGATGTGCGGAACAGGTATTGGTATGGCGATAACTGCCAATAAAATGCCAGGAATCCGAGCTGCTGTTTGTCACGATATTTTTTCTACAGAGCGTAGTAGAAAGTCAAATGATTGCCAAGTCATGTGTATGGGAGCAAGGATCGTTGCACCAGAAACAGCATTGATGTTATTGGATCGTTGGTTAGAATGTGAATTTTCTGGTGGAGGCAGTTTGCCAAAAGTTGAAAAAATCAATGAAATTGATCAGAAATATAGATGAGGTAGTGTCATGCAAAGAATAATAAATGACCCAAATTTAGTTGTTGAAGATATGTTGGAAGGTTTTGTGAAATGTCATAAAGATATTCTTCATGTTTCATCGGATAATCCTCGTGTAGTTGTATCAAATACCGCAAAAAACAAACCACGTGTTGGTATTGTTACTGGTGGCGGAAGTGGACATAAACCAGCTTTTATTGGATATTGTGGAAAAAATATGGTAGATGCTGTAGCGGTTGGTGAAATTTTTTCATCTCCTACGGCCAAATCATTCTATGATTGCTTTCGTGAAGTCGATCAAGGTATGGGTGTTGCATGTCTGTATGGAAACTATGCAGGCGATAATATGAATGTAAAACTGGCAATGGAATTGGCAGATGATGATGATATCGAAGTCAAAACGGTCGTTGCCAACGATGATGTGGCGAGTGCACCTAAAACGGAAAGAGAAAAACGACGTGGGGTAGCCGGTGAAATCTTGATGTGGAAAGTAGGGGGTGCTATGGCTGCCAAAGGTGCTTCTTTGGATGAAGTTATCCGCGTATCCCAAAAAGCTATCGATCATACACGAAGCATTGGTGTTGGATTGAGTTCTTGCACAATTCCAGCGAATGGCAAGCCAAATTTTGAAATCAAACCAGGAACAATGGAATTTGGGATTGGCCATCATGGCGAACCGGGTATCAAAGTGGAACCATTAGGTACAGCCAAAGACATGGCCAAAGAGATGGTGGAAATGGTAGTGAATGACCTACCGTTCCAAAATCGCGATGAAGTGGTTGTGTTGGTGTCTGGTTTGGGATCGACACCTGTTATGGAACAGTATATTTATTATAATGAAGTAGAAAAATTATTGACTGAAAAAGGAATCCGTATTTATAAATCCTATGTTGGTAATTACTTCACATCATTGGAAATGAATGGAATCACTCTTTCTTTGATGGAACTAGACGATGAGCTAAAAGAATGTATAGATATGGACGTAAATACGATGGGATTGGTACAAGCGGAGTAGAATATGGAACAAATAAAGAATGAAAAAAATGCCAAAATTGTATTAGATATGATCCAGGCTATTCATGAAAATGCTGCTTACCTAAGTGAAGTCGATGGTGCTACCGGTGATGGGGATCATGGCGTCAATATGAACAAAGGATTCTTAATGGCAAAAGAGCGAATCAATGAAGAGATGAGTTTCTCGGATGCTTTAAAGATCTTAGGACGAACCCTAGTGATGGATATTGGGGGAAGTATGGGACCTATTTATGGTACATTCTTTAATCGTTTATCAAAGGTAATTTGTAAAAACGATATCGTTGATAAATATGTTTTAGCACAAGCGTTGAATAATGCTACAGAAGGGCTCATGGATCTTGCAGGTGCCAAAGTTGGTGATAAAACGTTGATTGATACAGTATATCCAGCTAAAGAGGCATTTCAAAAAGCCGTCAATCAAAATGAAGATTTTGCGACGTGTTTAGAAATTCTTTCCGATGCAGCCGAAGAAGGAAAAGAAAACACGAAAAATATGGTTGCTAAGATTGGTCGTGCAGCACGGCTAGGGGAACGCAGTAAAGGCTTCTTGGATGCAGGAGCTACATCTTGTTGTATCATTTTAAAAACGATGGCAGCATCTATGATTGCTGAATTAAATGAAACAAAGTAATGAATAGGAAGGTGGTGATGAAATGATCATAAACCGAAAATTAAATGTAAGTGATGAAGAATTATTTGATTATATTGTTAAGCTTTTTCGCCAAGAGATTAAAAAACAAGGTTTTGGAGATGTACGTATACAAGATTTTTATAAAGGATTGGTATTAAAAAAATCTATTCAAAATCAAGAGGAAAACCGAAGTTATTCCTTTACAATTGCTGAATACGACCGACCAAAACGAATAAAGATCATTTACACAACAAGTAAAGGTACACGGTTTGTTGATTATCGAATTCGCCACAAGAAAGACTTTGTATGTGACGTTGAATACGAGGAAGATATCGTTGCTAAAAATTTAAGGATGCGATTAAAGGCCATGAATAATGACGCGAAGACAAGAAAAAACATGGCTAAATCAATCAAAGCTATTGAACAGGATATCATTTCAAAACGACAACCAGATCATCCGATGGAAACAAATTTGTTTTCGGAATGATATTATAATTTAGTAATGTATTGTGTAGATTATCTTTTATTTCAGATTTTGAAGCCATTGTGTAAGCTGGGGCATGATCTTCAGCTTACGCTTTTTTTATTTAACGGCAATATGCTGTTAAATAAAATTAGCTTGTTTTTTTCGATTCAGCAAATTCAGCAAACATTTCAACAATATAGGCTAGTTCCGTTTCGTATATCTCACAATAAAATATGTCTTTGATTACTAAAAAATGCTCGTAGACAACATTATAGATATTACTGTATTTGCGTTGTAATGTATTCAGATGTTTATAGGCTAGCGGTTGCTTTTTTATCGATCTTTCGAGCATAAAGCTTGTATGCATCAAAAATGCTGTTAAGAGGGAATTTGAAAAATCTAAATCTAGATCTTTGACTATATTCGAATATATATCATTTAGAATAGGTAATATCTTATTTGCATCTAAAAAAATCAACTGTTGTTGGATGGTGCTCGATAAGACATCATATAAATTCTTTTCTTCTAGCTCTTTGGCATTTTCGGAAAGCGTTTGTGTATTTAGACTGCTTATTGAAGATGACGAATCTCGGAAACAATTGTAGATATTCTTGATTTCTGGATTTGACAAATTGTTTTCAACTCTAATTTCTACACCCAATTCAGTTTGAAGTCGATGAATCAAATTATAAGGTATATATGCATCTGTAAGGATGATAATTCCTCTTTTGGCATCCAGCTTAGAAAGAGTTTCTTTAAGGCTTTCGTAATTAGAATCGTAGTTGGAATAAAAATTTGAAAAGTCAAGATCATAATATGTGGTAAAGTCTTTTCCAAAGGATTGATTTACAGTATAGCTATATACTTTTGACAATCGGGAGGAAGACATACAGAATATAACACCTAATTTTAAATTTGTATTGGATTTTTCACATAATAAGATGAAAATACTGATATACATTTGTTCAAATGTTGGAAGTTTTATATCAAATCTATTTTCAATCAAGGATATGATTTTAGTGGATTTTTTTCGAATGATATCTAAACTTTGATAACTTGCTAATACCGAAGATTCTTTATATTTGTTGTTCACAATTTGATGTATCGAATGATATAAATGATAGGCTAAAGCCTTTGCTTGGTAATCTGAAAATTGCGTATGTTCTATAATAATTTTATAAATATATTGGAATTCTTCATCATTTGATAAAATTTTAGTGGCATTTGCTTCATCAAAGTTTTTGAGATCATTTTGGCATAAGGCTAAAATATCTTGCGGTTGATTTAAAAATTGAATCTCTCCTTTCTCATTTAATGGAGTTGATAAAAGTGTATTTAGTTCGGAAGAAGAAGAATCTGGGAATAGTAAAAACACTGTATTATTAAATGATTGAAATACATTATTATATTTGTCAATATCTTGAACTGTTCCTTCAATGCTATTTAATATTTCATTTGGTAGATCCTCAAGTGTGATTTCTAAAACATTATATTTAGTAGATTGTTTTATATAGGCATTCATACATGTTTTTTGAATAATAGAACGTAAATTTTCTAAATTTCCAATCATATTACATAATAAAAAGCAGCTAATGATATTTTTGGTGATTTTTATCGTTGAGTTAATAGTATATGCTTGTTCTTGGAAGAACTTAAAACAATATTCCACTTTTTCTTTAGGTGTGAAATCAAAATATTCAGGTATCTCAACAATTGGATAGAAAGCAGAAAAATAATCATTGTTAAGATGCATTTGTGTATCCAAGATAAAAACGCACTTATGAGGATTCGATTGAATCATTAGCAATAATTCATTAAATAATGCTTCAATATTATTCTGATCATCTGGTGTTGTAAGGCAACAAAAAATATTTTTGTTGCCTGGCATTGCGAGAATTTCATTGATTTTTTCTTTGTAAGAATCAATATTCTCAATATTCATATTAAAACTTTTGTGCGTTGGATAATATTGCTCAATATATCTAGATATATTTTTGATAAATGAGGTCTTTAATATGCCTCTTTTCCCATTGATGATCAAAAATTTTTGGGAAGCAGGAAATAATATTTGTTTTGTTACTTCAGCAATGGCATGATCAAAAGATTCATTGGATGCGTATCCAATTGCATTTAAATCATAGAGGTATGTCTCGAAACGATTCGATTTGGATGGTTTTACATGGATATATTCTTGAAAGGACCGGTCGGCAGGTACTATTTTGGGTAATAAATTATTTGGATAAAGTTTCTTGATACTGGATGTCGCAACATACAAAGTTGGACGTCCAATTTTTTTTATTAATTTGCCATCATTAAATAATTTGTTTAAATTTCTAGATGCATTTGTTCGGTCAATTTGCAATTCTTTGGAGATAGCGATTGCACTTACACCTAATTTTTCAAATTGATCATTATATAAAGATTTTGTTGTTTCTCTTTCTGTAATTTGTAATATTTCCGATTTAAGAGTTGATTTCCCCATAATATTTTTCCTTTCTTTTAAATTCCTAATGAGTTCCGTGTAAAAAAATGGATGAATAATAAAAAATGAAAAAATAATGTAATATTGTGTGAAAATTATACCACGAAAAAGTGAAAGATATTTATGCACACTATCATAAGATGTTATTTTTAGTGCTTATAGGAATTATGAAAAGTGTAAATTATGTTCACTCTAAGCCTCATATATAGAAAAATATTTATTTTTTTTGATTGTTTAGTGTGATATGACAAAATAAAAATGTAAATGATGAATATAGAGAAAGGAGGTAGACAAAAAAGATGAAAAAATACAAATATTTGATTTTGTGTTCTCATGGACATTTTGCCCAGGAAGTTGTTAAAGCAGCTGAAATGATTGGAGGGAAAATGAAGGATTTGTCGACTTTTTCACTGTTGCCTGGAATGTCTATGCCAGAATTTAGAAATATTATCGAAAATGATATCAAAACAATGGATGGACCAATTCTTTGTCTTGTGGATTTATATGGTGGAACCCCCTCTACTACGGTGCTAACTTTGATGAAAGACTATGACATTGACATGGTCACAGGATTAAATTTAGCGACTTTAATTGAGACATATTCAATGATGCACATGGATTCAAATATGGACCTGGCAAAGCATGCTTATGATACTGTGCGAGATAGTGCAAAAATAATAAGAGCAGAAGACATGGATCATCCAGATATTCATGATAAATCGGATTCATTACATGTAGAAACAAATTATTAATAAGGGAGGCAAAGAAATATGTCTGAAATCGTATTCACTCGAGTGGATTTTCGCTTGATTCATGGACAAGTCATTACAAAATGGATAAGACTATGTGATGCAAACAAGATCGTTATTATTGATGATGCTTTGGAAAAAGATCAATTCTTGCTAAGTATTTATGAAATGGCAGCTCCTCCAGGATTTAAGGTCAATGTATATTCTGTAAAGAGTGCTATAGAAAATTGGAATAATGGAACATTTATTGATGGAAAGATTTTCTTGTTGTTTAAAGACATCACAACACTACAAAGAACAGTAGAAGTTGGATTCCCTATTAACAAAGTACAGATTGGTGGCGTGGAATTCAAGCCAAAAAGAGTAAATGTGTACGGAACCATTTCATTAGATGATAAAGATGCAAAGTCTCTAAAAGATGTACAGGATAAAGGTGTAGAGGTTTATTTTCAATCCGTACCCGATGATCCGAAGACTTCATTAGATACCATTTTGAAAAAACATAATTTTAATATTTGAAAGGAGAAAAAGTATGACATTGATTGTAGCATTGATAACGGCTACATGGTATTTGATCAATATGTTTCGTATTGGATACCATTTTACGTATTCATTCGGTTCGCCGATTATTTTGGGGTTTTTATTAGGTATTGTATATGGTGATGTCGCAACTGGACTGATCATTGGTGCAAATATTCAATTGGTATATTTAGGCGTAATTGTTGCAGGTGGTAATGTTCCGTCGGATTCATGTTTGGCCGCTGCAGTTGCAATCCCAATTGCTTTGGCAACAAAAATGGATCCAAAATCAGCTGTTGCAGTTGCGGTTCCTTTTGGCATTTTAGGTGTATTTTTAGATCAATTTAAACGTACAACGAATATTTATTGGCTACATAAAGCAGATAAATTTGCCGAAACAGGAGATGAAAAAGGCATTTTCCGTTGTGCATTTACCTATCCTTTAATTGCTGCAATTGGTTATCGATGGTTACCGGTATTTCTAATTTGTCTGGTTGGTCCTAGCGCAGCTGAAAAAGTATTAACTGTTTTACCTCAATGGGTCGTTAGCGGATTTGCTTTAGCAGGTGGTATTTTACCAGCTTTAGGTTTTGCTCAAATCATCATTACTATTGGTCGAAAAGAATTGCTTCCTGTATTCTTTATTGGCTTTTTCTTGGTTCAATATCTACAGCTTAATATGATTGCTTGTGCAATCTTTGGTGGATGTGCTGCTATTTTATATTACATGAGTGCTACTGGAAAAATAGGAGGTACTTCAAATGTATAAGATCACCAGTAAGGACTTACGAAATCATTATTTAAGATGGTATTTCCTAAGTGCCGAAACAAGTAATAACTATGAACGTTTACAATCCTTAGGATTAACAAATACATTTGTTCCACGATTGAAAAAGCTATATGCTGGTCGCGATGATGAGTATTGTGAAGCTGTGCAACGTTACATGGTCTTCTATAATTCAGAAGGTTCGATTGGTACTATTATTCAAGGTATTGCCTTGTCCATGGAAGAAGACAAAGCAAATGGTGATGATAATATTACTGGTGATGTAATTACAGGTATCAAAACAGGATTGATGGGTCCTGTTGCTGGTATGGGAGATACCTTGATTCAAGGTACCATTAAGCCTTTGGTATTGGGAATCGCTTCTTCCTTTGCGATGGAAGGTAGTGGTTTGGGTGCCTTGATAGCTATTTTGGAAGGTGTATTGGTTTGTCTGTTTGGATATTTCATGTTCCGTTTGGGCTACCGTTTAGGAAAAGATGCTGTTGCAAAATTGATGCAATCTGGTATGGTCACACACATTTTGACGGCAACATCCATTTTAGGATTATTTATGATGGGTTGTCTAGATTCTACATATGTTAAATTGACTACTCCATTAGTATTTAAGACATCTACAGCTAAGATTGCCCTTCAAACTGATATTTTCGATAAGATTTGTCCAGGAATGTTGCCTTTGATCGTTACTTTTTTGATTTATGGATACTTTACAAAAAAGAATGGAAGTTATAATAAACTGATTCTCTTTATTATCTTGGGATCATTGGCATGTAGTTTCTTAGGAATTTTACAATAGAGAAAGAAGGTTAATAGTGTTAGTTACCATGAAGGAATTGCTCGTACAAGCAATGAAAGATGGATATGCAGTACCAGCTCCAAATGTATTTAATAAAGAAAGTGTTCATTGTGCATTTAAAGCTGCAAAAGAATTAAGATCACCGGTTATTTTAGATATTGGTTATGCCATGGGAATTGAGGAAACAGCTGCAATCGCAGAGTATTACGGTAAAAAATATCCGGAGGTTCCATGGGCCATGAATTTAGATCATGGAGGTCCATTTGAACATGTGATGTTAGCCATTCGTTCGGGTTATAGTTCGGTAATGGTCGATCGTTCGACATTGCCTTTTGAAGATAATATTAGGGAAGTTAGTGAAGTTGTTCGTATTGCTCATGCTGTTGGAATTTCAGTCGAAGCGGAACTTGGACATGTTGGTCAAGGGATAGAATATGAAAAAACACGAGATGCTGGATTGACGAAGGTAGATGAGGCAAAAGAATACGTATCACGGACGGGTGTTGATTGTTTAGCTGTGGCAGTTGGAACTTCTCATGGAATTTATAAAGGAACCCCTCATTTAGAATTTGATCTCTTAAAAGAATTACGTGAAGAATTAGATATTCCACTTGTGCTTCATGGTGGATCAGGGACAGGCGATGATAATTTACAACGTGCTGTGAAAACGGGTATTCAAAAAGTAAATTTATATACGGACTTAGGTGAAGCATGGATTGAACAATTGAAGAAAGAAATTGCCATTCATGATGGTACCACAGAAGAAGTAACAGAAGATGAATTTAAAAATAAGAAAAAGAAGATTACACAGTTATTAGAAGATAGTTGTGCGAATGGATATCAGAAAAAATTGATGCATTATATGAAATTATTTGGCTCAGAAAATAGATATTAATGAAAGGGATGATATAATATGGAACCAATTGTTAAGGAAACCCGGACAGCAATCATTCAGGGAGTCAAGGATGCAAGAATTGTGACAAGAAAATTAAAAGAACTGGATTCAAATGATGTATTGATCAAAGTATTATCTTGTAATTTATGTACTTCCGAATATGGGGTTTGGACAGGAGCAAGAACCAATAAACCTTTACCTATGACATTTGGTCATGAGTGGGCTGGCGAGATCATTCAAGTTGGTGAATCCGTCCAAGGACTGCAGGTAGGTGATTTTGTGGGTGGTAGTTATACCTATGATCCATATTCTGTCGAAGCTAAGACTGGGCATCAAGCTGAAGCACCTGGTGTAAAGCCATATGATACAACATGGCCAGATGGTTATTATGGACGTTATGATGGTTGTGCTGAATATTTGATTCAATCGCAAGAGTCTATTTATAAATTTGCAAATAACATTCGGCCTAGTGAAGCTGGCTTTTTGGAACCATTAGCGACTGTTGTCAATGGTATTCGTAAATTAGATGTCAAAGAAACAGAAACAATTGTAATAATTGGTGGTGGAACTATGGGCATTTTAAATGCTTTAGTAGCTAAACGAACCGGAGCTCGAGTGATTGTTTCTGAGATGATGGAAAAGAAAATCGAAATCGCTAAAAAGTTGGGGCTAGAAGTTATTGATGGATCAAAAGTTGATCCAGTTGAAGAAGTGTTTAAGCGTACGGGAGGAAAAGGTGCAGATACTGTAATTATTGCTGTTGGTCTTACTGTTGCCAATAAACAAGGGTTTGAGATGTTAAAAAAATTGCATGGTAAAGTATTATTATTTGCTGCTGGATATCCTGCACCAGAATTTGGCGTAGATACGAATAGGATACATTATGGTAAAATTTCAATTTTTGGTACTTTTGCAGCTGATTATGTCGATTTCAATGAATCATGTCGATTGCTTGGTGAAAAGTTGATTGATGTTTCACCTTTGGTAGATAAAGAATATAAGTTCGATGATATCCAAGAAGCTTTTGAAAATGCGGCTAAGCCAGGTGGATATCGAACGACGGTCATAATGTGAGGCGTGTTATGAGTAGATTATTTTTGACACCTTCAAGCATAATCAATGGGACAAATGCACTAGAAGAATCTGGAAATATATTAAGTAATCTTGGAAAAAAAGCTTTTATTGTAACCGATTCGATGATGAGTAAATTAGGAAACTTAGACAAGGTAACAAATACATTAAAGACAAACAATATTCAATATTTCGTATATGATGGGATTTCTGGTGAGCCTACTGATGAAATGATCAACAAAGGAGTAGATTTGTTTAAAAATTCAGGTTGTGATTTCTTTATTGCATTGGGAGGAGGAAGTCCAATCGATTCAATGAAAGCCATTGCAATGATGTCGGCTGCAAATGCAAATATTGATGACATGATGAATGTTGAAATGAATTTTGATAGAAGACCAATGGTAGCAATACCAACTACCGCGGGTACAGGCTCAGAGGCAACACAATTTACGATTATCACAAATACAAAAGACGATGTAAAAATGTTATTGAAAGGTCATAAAGTTATTCCCGATGTGGCTATTATTGATCCACAATTTACAATGACAGCACCAAAAAATGTTACGGCTGCAACAGGTCTGGATGCATTGTGCCATTGTGTAGAGGCATATACTTCAAAAAAAGCACAGCCTTTGAGTGATACATTTGCTTTATCAGCAGTAAGCAGGATCGTTCATAGTTTATATACATGTTATATAGAACCAACCAACGAAGATGCTAGAATTCAAATGTCATTGGCAGCAACGGAAGCAGGAATTGCTTTCAATAATTCGAGTGTAACAATAATTCATGGAATGAGTAGACCAATTGGTGCACTTTATCATATTGCACATGGATTGAGCAATGCCATGCTTATGGTCAATTGCTTTGAATACGTTTGTGATGCTGCTTATGATCGATTTGCTGATGTGGCCAGAGCAAGTGGAATTAGTTCTTCAGATGACGATAAAATAGCTACAGAAGAATTTATTCGTTATTTAAAAGATTTGCTAAAAAAATTAGAGATACCATCTTTAAAAGATTATGGTGTTGACGAAAAAGACTTTTTAGCAAATATACCAAAGATGACAAAGGATGCAATCGCAAGTGGAAGCCCAGCAAATACAATAAAGAATCTAGATTCGGATGCGATATCTAATTTATATAAAAAGAGCTATTATTCGACAGGTATTTAATGAAATCATGTGATGGATATGGAGGGCATTATGAATCAAAATCTAATACCAATAATCATTTTAATTGGCTTGATCTGGGCCTTATATAAAATTGTCATGAAGGTCTATATTAACTATTTTAATGAGCAATTGAAGAATAGATTGTTAAAACAGCAAGATCTTGATTCTTTGTTTAATGCTTTTTGGTCCAAACTGTTGTTATCTAAATATGATATTATTTCTGCCAAATTAAAAGTTTCATTGATCAAGGGTGAAGATATTAATGTATTATTGCTAGATGCATATAAATATGGTGACAGGTCTCAAAAAAAGGATGTAGTCACGTATGCTTTGGAATATTATGGAATGCATGATAATACGACTCGTTTCACCTTTTGGGAAAACAAAGCTAAGACTACAAAGGATATGGGATTGATACAATATTCGAAAATGTTGCATGATATTTTCATTTTAAAAAGTGGAGATCATATCAATGAACTAGAAAAATATTTTGATGCATTTAAAGACAGTCAAAAAGGATATAATGCGTATTTGTTGTATCGGCAATACGAAAATATTTGTGACAAAGAAAATGCAAATAAATATAAAAACTATGCACGCCAATTTGGATTTCTAAAATAAGTATCTGAAAATAATTGATCAGTTTATTCAATAAAAAATAAGCTGCCTCATAAAGTTAGAATAAGAATCTAACCGATTGGAGGTGGCTTTTATTATGGCAAAATACATTTATAACTAGAAAATATTGCATGTATATATAAATCCGGAAGAAAGGCGATAATAATCCTGTTTGAGTACAAGTATGCTTTTAGATTTAAGATACAGATAACGACAATATCATATATTTGAAATATATGCAATATATTATAATAATTAAATATATAATTGGTATATGATATATATAAATATTGAATATATAGTTTAGTGTGATTATAATATAAGAAATATAAAATATCATAAATACTATGAGGTGTCATATGGTATCTGAAAATGAAAAAAAGAATCGATTCAAAAGAGTTGCAGAAAAAAGAACAAATAAAATAATTGATCAGATTAGACTTTTAGGAAATTGTGCAAATAAATCCAATTACGAATATACAGATGAAGAAGTAAAGAGGATTTTTTCTGCTATTGAAGCAGAATTGAAAGAAAGTAGAAATAAGTTTCAGACAAAGAGTAAAAATAAAAAATTTAAACTGTAGGTGAAAAATATGGGAAAAAAGTGGAGATTTGTATCTAATCAGAATTCAGAAATAGTGGGAATTAATGATGCGGGAATTGAAACATTTACTGCAAATTTGACTCGATCACTCGTTAGAGAAATAATTCAAAATTCTCTTGATGCTGCAATTGATGATTGTAAAGATCCGGTTGAGGTTGAATTTTATAAATTTGATATTTCTAGAGATGGCATTCCGGATGTTGAGAATTTTGAAAACGATATTAAAAAGTGCAAAATGAGCAATCACGATGAACCAGATGCTTATAATTTTTTTGACAAAGCACAGAAAATATTGAATCAACCTAAAATTAGTGTACTAAGAATCAGCGATTATAGGACCAAAGGTCTAGAGGGTGCAGATACTTGTAAAAAAGGAACAAGTTGGAGCAGACTAGTTAAGGAAAGTGGATCATCGAATAAAGGTAAGGGGTCGGTGGCAGTTTTGGAATCGGAAAGGCAGCAGCATTTGCCTATTCTGATTTAAGAACGGTTTTTTATTCTTCTAAAGACATTAAAGGTATTGTTTCGAATTTTGGGGTAGCTAAATTAGTTTCTTTTGAAGATGAGGAATTGGGTTGGACAACGGGCATAGGATATTATTCTGAAGATGATAAATTTGTGGCTATTCCAGAGTTTGCAAATTTTGATAAAAATCATATTCGTACAGTTCCTGGAACAGACATTTATATATTAGGGATGCATGAGCAGAGTGATTTTATAAAAGATTTTATCAAAGCGGTATTATTGGATTTTTTAGTATCGTTGATAAATGACAAACTGATTGTACGTATCCAAAATGAAGTAATAAATGCAAAATCACTGTCTAAATATATGAATACATTAAATCCTTATGAAAGTACTGAAATAAAAGAGTTATTAGAATATTATCATGTTCTTACATCACATGATCCAAGAATAAAAATTATAAAGCTTGATTCAAACAAATATGGTAAAAAATTTGGATTTCAAGATGGTGAAGCCACTCTTTATTTAGAAGAAGGTGAAGGTTTAAATCGTAAGATATTAGTTACAAGAAGAGCAGGTATGAGAATTCTTGAATTAAATCATATTAGTGGAAGCATTGATTTTACAGGTATATTCGTGATTGAAGGCGACAAGATGAATGAAGTTTTTAAAAGAATGGAAGTGCCTTCACATGATGCATGGGAACCAGGCCGTGTTAGAGGTGATGAGAAAAAATATACCAAGATATTAAAAGAATTAAAAACATATTTACGAAATACTGTAAAAGAGAGTTTTGGAACAATTAATACGAATTCAATGGACGCATTAGGAGCTAATGATTTTTTACCGGATGAACCAAATAACAAAGAAGATAATAAAATTGATAGAGATGAGATGAGCGTAAATATAAAAAGCCTTGAGGAAAAAATAGTAAGACCTACTATGGGAAATACTAGAAATGTTGATGAATACAACGCAGAAATGTCTTCAGAGCCTGGTGATGATATGGGCAGTGGTAAAGGAATTGAACCTGGACCAGAACCAGTTCCAGGACCTCCACATCCAGGACCGGGTATTGGAATTTCTCCTGGCAACAATGGTGGATTAGATGCATCTGAAGGAAAGGCAAAAGCAATGAAAAAAATATCCGTAAAAGAGAGATTAATGGCCAAAGACGCCAATCAAGGAATCTATTTTTTTAAAATGTATATTCCATCAACATCATCTGAAGCTAGATTGGAATTTTTATTATCTGGTGAACAAACGGATGTTGAGTTACCAATAATCAACGCAAAAATTATGAATAGTAATGCAAAAATTAAATCTATAAGTAAAAATAAAATCTTTCTAACAGGATTAAAGAAAGCAGAAAAACTCAGCATTGAACTACAAGTTGATTTTGAAGGATACTGTAGAATGGGAGTGGAATATTATGCGCCTAAAAGATAGATTGTCACCATATCCCATACTTGATGATTATAGCGATGATTATATAAATTCTTCATTTACCGCAAAGTATGAACTAACTTTACAATTTAAAGAAATATATGGCAAGATTCAATTTCAATTACATAACAAAGAAATACAGGATTTAATTAAAGATAAAAAAGCAGAATTTTTGGTTCATATCGAATGCTCATACACGTGTTATCGTAAGAAATTTAGTTCATTTGAAAACGAAATTGAATTTAAGTTGAATTCTGTGGATTTAGCACAAACTATAGAAATAAGAACTTTTGTTGTTTTGGTTAAAAATGTCACTGGTTTTGCATCTTCGGATTTTCATCCTGATTATCTTGGGCAAAAATTTAATCTGCAAGCACATCAAATCATTGCGATTGGCACAGCTAAAGATTTTAAGATAAATAAAGATGATAAAGATTTAGAATCATTCCCTTCTATCTTAAAAATAGTAAAAATAACTGATAAACGAAAAGAAAGTTTAAGTGTAGATACCGATGAAGATAATTACATTTTAATAGGTTTATCAGAAGAAATATATGAACTATATGCTAATCTTGGTAAAAATCTGTATAAGGCTACAGCGTTTAGCTTAATATTATTACCAGCAATGATGATTGTTCTAGAAAGAATGCATAGATATAAGGAGGATGAAGATTTTAATTCTAAACATTGGGTCCAAGTGATGCAATCTATCTTAGAGAAAAATAAAGTAAGTTTGGATAAGATTTCAATTGAAAATGATACATTATTAACACTATCGCAATCGATATTTGCTGATCCAATTGGTAGAAGTTTTCAAGAATTAGAGTCATGCAGTGAAAGGATGGAGTGATAATGAACCTTTTATTTTTAGAACAAGAAGCAATAGATGACTTGAAAATGAATTATTCTACTTATAAAAATCATTTTTGTGATAAGACAAATAAATGGTTTATAGAAAAATTCAATGAGAGAGGCTGGCTTAAAGAATCTAAAATTCAATGTGAAGATTTTACATTAAATTTTGATGAAGATTTTAATATTTCTGATAGAAAGAATATAGAAATATTATATGAGTCTTTAAAAGATTTACATCCTGCTAATGCAATAGATGAACGATTATGGGCTGGAATGTTATTTGGGCAGTTTTGGGAATTCGTGCAATATAGAAGAGGAAGTGAATTAAAATCGGGGGATAGATTAAAAGTATTAAGTTCCTTTCTTTTTATGCGAGGTAAAAAAAGAAGTTGCTTTATTAATTGCTTATCGCGTCTTTGGTGGACAGGATATTTACTATATGATGCAAATGATTCATATCATTATAAGGCTGTAGATTTGATTGCTGCAAAGGCTTATTCATCAAACATAGTATTAATATCTTCGAATAATTTTATATCAAACAAATCATTAGCCCTTGGAGTGATGGATAGTTTAAATGATCGAAAGAAGAATGGAGATATAATAGAAAGATATCATTTCGTTGAGGCAAACAAATATTTAAATTGTTTAGGTGGGGTGATTTTATTAGATACATTGACCAGAGAAGAAACAAAAAATATTGTGGATAAAAGATTGAATAAGGTCTATAAACCAGCAAATCATAGAACAGTTTTGAATTGAATGCCCATTAAAGGTGAAATATGATGAATCGAGTGATGATTTATGTTGTTTGATTATAATAATAAAAGCGAAAAAAGTATTTATGATTATGCAAAAAAGTTAGAAGGTATGACGTTTCGGGAAGTACTTGATGAATATAAAGATTCAATGTATAAGACCTATGATGATTTTCATCATTTACGTACGAAAGTTAATGATTCACCTAATATCTCATATTTAAACAAGGATCCTGGTTATATTTATAATCCAAAAGCTAAAGGTCAATTAGGAGGATTATTAGAAAATTGTTATTTTGGATATAAACCAAATAGCGACCCACATGCTGATTTTTTTGATGTTGGTGTTGAATTAAAATCTACCCCGATTGAAAAGAAAAATAATGGTGGATATAGAGCTGGGGAACGATTATCAATTACCAATATTTCATTTGAGGAACCGGTTGAAGATGATTTTTATAAAAGTCATGTTTGGGAAAAAATAAAACGAATATTGTTAATACAATATCTCCGATATAAATCAATTGATCGATTGGACTATATGATTGAATTTGTAAACTTATTTACGCCACCAAAAGAAGATCTAAAGATAATTATTGATGATTATAATGCTATTAATAAAAAGATAAAACAAGGAAAAGCACATGAACTTAGCGAAGGCGATACAATGTATTTAGGCGCTTGTACAAAAGGAGCAACTGCTAAAAAGAGCATGCGACCACAATATTATGGTGATCATGAGCTTGCAAAAAAACGTAATTATTGTTTTAAAACGGCTTATATGAACTTCGTTTTAAAAAATTATATTCTCAAAAATAATGTGCCCTATGAATCGATTGTTAAAGAAAAGATTGATTCTACTGTTCAGGATTATATTTTAAAATTAATCAATCGACACATTGGTCAAACGGATGAGGAACTTTGTAAAGAATACAATCGTGAATACAACAATAATAAAGCGCAATGGAAAGATCTTTCATTTCGAATGCTAGGAATCAAAGGGAATCATGCTGCAGAACTTGAAAAAGCAAATATTGTTGTTAAAACAATTCGTATAGAAGAGAATGGGAAAAATAAAGAAAGCATGTCTTTTGCTCCTTTTAAAGCAAAAGAGCTTGTAAACGAAAATTGGGAAGATTCAACTGTATATGAATATTTTGAAGCAACTCAATTCCTATTTGTTGTTTTCAAAAAGTCAGGTAATAGATATAAACTTAAAGGCGCCAAACTTTGGCATATGCCATATCATGATTTGAATAAAGTGGTTCATGAAGAATGGGGCCAATATCAAAATATTATAAAAAACGGTGTAAAATTTGAAATTACCAATAGCGATTCCGGAAAAATGAACATTAAAAATAATTTGCCGGGACAAAAAGATACTAAAATTATACATATTCGTCCTCATTCGCAGAAAGCCGCGTATAAACTAAATAATGGTGTACAAATTGGTAATGTGGAACGAGATGCTGACGAATTACCAAATGGTGAATGGATGACCAGACAAAGTTTTTGGTTGAATAGAGAGTATGTATTGAAACAGCTTAAAGATTTATTATAAATATGAAACATAGACATTTAGAAACCACACC
>AUXO017784646.1_pt1 | contig 25127 bp, 13 predicted proteins | sample 768731 | NCBI WGS metagenome assembly AUXO01 (sample SAMN02715735, study PRJNA202380) | gut metagenome | biome: sheep rumen | host: Ovis aries | place: New Zealand: Palmerston North | reverse complement strand
TTAAATATTTTGTATGATGATTCTAATAAGAATGCTGATCCTTTCTGGGAGAAGACTTCTGCTGATTACTTTTCTGGAGTTGCTTTAGGATTATTTGAAGATGCTAAACCTGATGAGATTAATATTAATAGTATTTCTTTAGCAACAACTGTTGGGGAAGAAAAGTTTGGTGGTTCTACTTATATTAAAGAGTATTTTGCTGCTAAAGATCCAAATAGTGCTGCAAGTATTAATGCTTCTAGTACCATTATGGCTCCTAGCGAAACAAAAGGAAGTATTTTATCAGTATTTAAACAAAAGGTTAAATTATTTGCTTCTCGTGAAAATTTATCTGAAATGTTAAGTCATAGTGATATTGATTTGGAAAGTATAGGTGAGAAACCTACTGCGGTATTTATTGTTATTCAAGATGAAAAGAAAACATACCATTCTTTAGTTACAATTTTATTAAAGCAAATTTATGAGACTTTAATTAGTGTTGCGCAAAGACATGGTGGACAATTACCAATTCGTACTAATTTCTTATTGGATGAGTTTGCTAATATGCCACCTCTTAAAGATGTAACAACCATGATTACTGCTGCTCGTTCACGTAAAATTCGTTTTACCATGATTATTCAAAACTTCGCTCAATTGGATGATGTTTATGGAAAAGAAGAGGCTGAGACTATTCGTGGTAACTGTGGAAATATTATTTACTTAATTACTACTGAGTTAAAAGCATTGGAAGAAATTTCTAAAATGTGTGGAGAAGAAAAATCTAAAAAAGATGATAAAACAGCATCTACTCCTTTGGTAACTGTTTCTGATTTACAAAGAATGAAACAGTTTGAGGTAATTATTCTTCGTATGCGTAAACAACCATTTAAAACTAAGTTTACTCCATATTTTAAGATTGATTGGGGAAAGAAGTATCCACTTGCTAAATATCCTACGAGACCAAAAAAGCAAGTTCATACATTTGATATTAAAGAGTTTGTAAAAAATCAAAAGAAACAAAAATTATTAGAGATGATGAATTCTGCTGATGAAAAAGATCGTGAGAATAATATGTTGTCTCCTGGAATTCCTAGATTTAATGAAGCCCATAATGCTTTACCACCTGAATTACAGGCTATTCGTGAAAGAAGAGGACAAGATTCTGTTATTCCTGATTTCTTAAGAAGAGAGAATCCTAAAGAGTCTTCAAAAGTTTCTCCAAATGCAATTCCTTCTTTTGAGGAATTTAAAAAGCAGATGGAGTCTGAAGGAGGATTTAATCCTTTTGAAGATGATTCTAGGCTTGATGATCATAAGGTTCCAGAAAAGGTATCTGAACCTCCTAGAAAACCTTTACCTTCTGATGATGACGACGATGATGATGGGGGATTTGATTTTGATGTTGATGAGTTAGTTCGAAAGATTGATGCTAAGATTGCAGAATTAGAAGCAGAAGAAAAAAAGGAGAAAGAAAAAGCAGAAAAAGTAGAAAAAGTAGAAGAGACACCTCATTCTATTCCAACTCTTTCCAGTGAGGCTATTCCTGAAATTACTACGAATAGTATTCAATCTGTTTATGAAGAACCACAAAAATCAACAACACCTTTACCTAACATTCGTTTAGATGATGAAGATGATGATGATGATTTCTTTGATGATTTTTTTGATAACTAGAAAGGAGTGTTGTTATGCCATCTAATTTTAATTTAGTAAAGAAACCTAAAAAAGATGAAAATGAATTTGATGATGAAGAAGATGAAGATATTGAGTTAGATGATAATGAATCTTTATCTGATTATAAGTCTAAGGAAGATCCTGCTAAGAAAAGACTTATTATGCTAATGGGGATTATTGTAATTGGAACTATTTTATTATTATTTATTTTATATATTGCTTCTTTATTTGGAAAAAAATCCTACACTTATGAAGATGTAGAAACTATTATGAAGGATGCTGCTGTTGGATATTTTGCAGCTCATCCAGAATATCTTCCTCAAAATGAAGGAGATATTGTTGAGGTTGATTCTGTTAATTTGGTTGCAGAAGGTAGAATGAATGATTTGTCTTCTTATTTTAATACTGCATGTACTGGTACTGTTCAGGTAGAAAAGATGGGAACTGATTATTTTTATACGCCTTTCTTGAATTGTGGAAATAATTATTCTACTGTAGAATTAGCGCGTAAAGTTATGGAAGATAATCCTACTGTTCGTGAGGGAGATGGATTGTATTCTTTCAATAATAATTATGTGTTCCGTGGAGAGAATGTTAATAATTATGTTCAATTAGATAATTCTTTATGGAGAATTGTTAAAATTAATGAGGAAGGAAACCTTGTTATGATTCATGCTAATGGTCTTCCATCTTATAAGGCTTGGGATGATCGTTTTAATGAGGATCGTAATTATGAGGCTGGAGTAAATCGTTTTGCTGTTAGTCGTATTAAAGATTATTTGTCTAATGTATATGCTGGTAAAGTGGATGAAGAAGATGAGAAGATTTTATCTGATAAAGATCGTTCAAGACTTGTTTCTTATGATTTATGTATTGGTAAGAGGTCAGTAAACAGTGAATCAAAAAATAATTCAGAAGAATGTCGTCAAAAGTCTTCTAATACAAAGTTAGGTCTTTTAACCTTATCTGATTATTTATATGCTAGTATAGATACTAATTGTCGTAGTGCTAGTACAAGATCTTGTACGAATTACAATTATTTAAAGATGTCTGATGAGTGGTGGCTTGCAACTGCTGATGCTGATACAGATTATTCTGTTTATAAAGTAGATCGTTCTGGCATTGTTAGATTAGATATTGCAAGTACTTATTCTCTTGTACGTCCTGTTATTCATTTAAATAGTAGAGTAATGACATCAGGAGGAAAAGGAACATTAGATGAGCCATATCTTGTAAAATAGGAATCTATTATAGAATAGATTCTTTTTTTTGCATTTATTATATTGAGGTGAATAAAATGATTATAGATATACGGGATAAGTCTCGTTATATGATGGGACATATAAAAAATGCTGTTTCCATTCCTTTTTTAGAATTATCTCTTCATCCTGAAAAGTATTTAAACTTTGATAATACTTATTATTTGTATTGTGATACTGGTAGTAGAAGTTATCTTTTAGTTTCTTATTTAAATCAGATGGGATATCATTGTGTCAACTTGGATGGAGGTTATTCGAATTACTTGTTAAGATAAATAAAATATACTATAATTACTTTTGAAGGTGAGTTATGTTGAGTATTCTTCAGTCCATCATTGAATTTTGTACTGTTTTTATTATGGATGGTGGGATTTTTTTTGGCTTCTTTTTGGTAATCCTTGAGAGTTTTATTCCTGTTCTTCCTTTAAGTGTTTTTGTTGCTTTAAATGTAAATGCTTTTGGTTTTTTGATAGGATGTTTTATTTCTTGGATTGCTTCTTGTTTAGGAAGTTTTATTTGTTATTTATTTTTTACTTATATTTCAAAAAAAATATCTTCATTTATTTTAAGTCATAAAATGAATCAAAAAGTTCATAAATCCCATTATAATTTTCGTGATATTTCTTTTTCTCATTTGGTTCTTTTATTAACTTTACCTTTTACACCTACATTTTTTATTAATGTTTTATGTGGTGTTTCTAAGATTGATTTTACAAAGTTTATTTTTGCTATTATGATTGGTAAGTTTTTTTCTATTATTTTTTGGGGATATATTGGAAAAAGTTTATTTGAATCTATTACTGATTTATCTTCTATTATTTATATATTAATTACTCTTATTATTGCTTATTTTATTTCTAATATTATTAGTCGAAAAATGAATATTACTTAGGAGGCTTTTATGGAAATTATTATTATAATATTGTTAGTTATTTTAATTTTTTTAACAATTCTTTCATTACTTAAAAATATTAATGAGGCTAAAATTACGGAAAGACTTGGAAAAATGGAACTGGACATGGTAAAAGAATTAAATCTTTTTAAGAGTGATTTTAGTCAAACTATTAATCATGATTTTACTACTTTAAATGATATGGTTGAGAAGAGATTAATTATGATTAATGAGAAAGTTAATGAAAGATTGGATCAGAATTTTGAAAAAACCAATAAAACTTTTCTTGATGTTATGGAACGTCTTTCTAAGATAGATGAGGCTCAAAAGAAAATTGATAATTTATCTTCTGATATTGTTGGTTTACAAAGTATTTTAACGGATAAGAAAACAAGAGGAATTTTTGGGGAAGTTACTTTAAATCATATTCTTGCCAATGTTTTTGGTGAAAAGAATGATTCTATTTATCAATTACAATATACTTTAAGTACTGGTGTTATTGCTGATTCTGTTTTATTTGCACCGGAACCTTTAGGTACTATTTGTATTGATTCTAAATTTCCACTTGAGAATTATCAGATGATGGTTGATAAAAAGAATCGTTTGGAATATCGGGAAAACTATGAGAAACTATTTAAATCTGATATGAAGAAACATATTGATGCCATACATGATAAATATATTATTCCTGGGGAAACTACCAATCAGGCTATTTTGTTTTTACCAGCAGAGGCTATTTTCGCAGAAGTAAATGCTTATCACTCTGATATTATTCAATATGCTTATAAAAAACATGTTTGGATTACTAGTCCTACTACTTTAATATCTACTTTAACGGTTATTCAAATGATTATTAAGAATATGGAACGGGATAAATATGCATCGATTATTCATGATGAATTAAATAAGTTGGGATTAGAGTTTTCTAGGTATCGTGAGAGATGGGATAAGTTGTCTCGTAGTATTCAGGCAGTTAATAAAGATGTAGAAAATGTTAGTATTACAACAGATAAAATATCGAAAAAATTTGAATCTATTCATAAAGTAGATTTTAGTAAAATGATTGATGAGGAAAGTTCAGAATAACTTTTCTTTTTTTTACATATAAATCATTATGAAGATTTTTTTGTATTTATTAAGTTTATTTTTAATGATTTATGGCCTTGTTTTTATCATTATTTATCTTAATTTATTATCTTTTGGTTATCATATTATAGATTATTTATTTTTTATCATGAGTAGAGTAGAGTGTCTTTGTTTTTGGTTAGGTTTTTCTTATCTTCTTTTTCTATCTATAAAAAAAAGATAGATTATTGATAATCTATCTTCATTGCTTTTTTAACTTCTTTTATTGTTTCTTCTGCTTTTTGTTTTGCTTCATTTGTTCCTTTTTCTAGTATTTTCTTTACTTCTTCTGGATGTTCTTCATAATATTTTCTTTTTTCTTGAATTGGTTTTAAGTAATTATTCATGGCTTCTATTAGTTCTTTTTTACATTGAACACAGCCTCTTTCTCCTTTTTTACATTCTTCACATATTTTTTGATTATTTTCTTCTGTATTTACTAATTTATGATAGTAGTAGACCATACAAACATCTGGGTTTGCTGGATCATCTTTTTTAATTTTATTGGTATCAGTTACAGCACCCATTATTTTTTTCTTGATTGTTTCTTCATCATCTATTAGATATATAGCATTTCCTAGACTTTTTCCCATTTTCTCATTTCCATCTAATCCTTTAATTCTAGGGGTTTTTGATAAAAGTGGTTTTGGTTCTATTAATGTTTCTCCATAGATTGAATTAAATTTTCTTACAATTTCCCTGCATTGTTCAAGAAGAGGTAATTGATCTTCTCCAACTGGTACACATTCTCCTTTAAAACAGGTGATATCTGCTGCTTGTGAGACTGGATATCCTAAGAAACCATAGGTTATTGATTCACCATTTGTTCCGAATAATTCTTTTTTTTGAGCAATTTCTGTTTTTACAGTTGGGTTTCTTTGTAATCTAGATACTGTTACTAAGTTTGAATAATAGACAGTTAATTCTGCAATTTCTGGTATTTGGGATTGTATAAAAAAATGAACTTTTTCTGGATTCAATCCAATTGCTAGTAAATCTTTTGTTATTTCCCATACATTATTATGAACTTTATCTGGATTATCAAAATTATCAGTTAATGCTTGAACATCTGCTATTTCTAGATAGAAATCATATTCTTCTTGTATCTCTCTCCATGTTTTTCCTGCTCCAAAATAATGACCTAAATGTAAGTTTCCTGTTGGACGTAGACCAGTAAGTATCGTTTTTTTCATAAAAATTCCTTCCTTCTTTTGCTATTTTATCATAATTTATTATTTTTTGTCATTGTATTCTCTCTTTATTTTTGTAAATATTTGTTAATTATAAAAAAGAATATAGACAGTTTCTTTTTTTGCGTGTATAATTTAATTATAATAAGTAATAATAGAGTATGAGAGGTTAGAGTATGAATAATAGTGTTATTAGTAAAAAGAATAGTAATCGTTCTCAATCCAATAAAATTATAAGAAATATTAGTCTTGTTGTTATTTTGTTTGTTGGTTTATTTGGTGTTATTTTGCGTGCGTTTGCTGATAGTGATGTTGTTTTTGAATTGACTCCTGATCAACAAGTTTATAATAAAGAGGATTATGTAACGATTAATGTTAAGTTTAATACGGCAAAAGAATGGGATAAATTTGCGATTAACTTAATTTATGATACGGATGTTTTTGATGTGGATGAAACCAATTTTACTACTGCTATAAAAAAATATGACGGTACTAATTTGGCTAATTCTATAAAAAATAAATTACAAGTTACACCTGATGGGGAGGGTGGACGTTATACTATCTTTGGTGCTTTTAAAGATGGTACTACAACTTATACTGGTGGTTTAGATTTAGGTACTTTTGAATTAATGGTTAAACCTGATGCTCCTGGTGGAAATACTGATATTTCCTTTGTTTTGGAAATGGATGGAGATCCTATGACTTATGTTATGAATGGGGATGATTCTTATACTTTTGATTCTCCAACTTTAACTGTTACAGTTAGTGTTCCAGTTGAAGAACATGATATTGAAGATTATGATGGAAATCCTATTAACTCTATGAATATAGATTTAAGTGATTCTCCACAAACAATCCATTATTCTTATTATCCTACTGATACAACTGATACGAAGGGATTTACTTGTGTTTCTGATAATACTGATATTGTTACAACATCTTTAAGTGGGGATGTTTGTACGGTTACTCCTGTTGCTGTTGGTAATGCAAATATTGAGGTTAAGGAATTTGGTACTACTCATACAATACCTGTTACGGTAACTGCCCATCTACAAAGTATTTCATTGAATCAAGCAACTGTTGAACTTGCTAAAAATGATGTATTTAACTTTATTGTTACTAAGAATCCTTCTTCAACCTCTGATAATGTTACATATACTTGGACAAGTGATAATACTAATATTGCAACTGTTGATAATGCTGGACGTGTTACTGGTGTAAGTGGAGGTACTACTACTATTCATGTTACGGCAGTGGTTAATGGTACACCTTCTAGTATTCAAACATCTGCAACTGTTCGTGTTGTTGTTCCATTTACAAATGCTTATGCTGATCCTAATACTATTAATTTAAATAAAGGCAACTCCCAGACTATTAATGTTGTTTATGAGCCAAGTGATGCTACTCAAACAAAGAGTGTTTCATGGTCTACTAATAATGATTCTGTTGCAACTGTTGATGCAAATGGAAAAGTAACTGCTGTTGGTGGAGGAGATGCTGTTATTACTGGTACAGTTTCTGGACTTTCTCCATTTACTGTTAATGTACATGTTGATGTTCCAATGACTGGTTTTTCTATTACTCCTACGGAAGTTAATATGTATGTTGGTCAAACTAAAAATGATTTTACTCCAACTTTTACTCCATCTTTAAGTGAAATTACAGAAACGAATAAATCTCTTTCATGGTCTTCTAGTGCTACTAGTGTTGCAACTGCATCAAATGGTGAAGTTACTGCTGTGGGACCTGGAACTGCTACAATTACAGTAATTCCTGGTACTCATAATGAACTAAAGAAGACAATTACTGTTCATGTTTATAATGAAATTACTGATCCAGTTATTTCTCATTCTTCTGTTACTTTATATACAAATGATACAGATGAGAGAAAAACACAACAATTATCTGTTAATAATATTCCGTCTGGTGCAAATCCAAGTGATAGTTCTATTACTTGGTCAAGTACTAAGACTAATGTTGCTACTGTTAGTGTTAATGGTTTAGTTACTGCTGTTGGTAATGGTACTACAACGATTAAAGCAACTTTAGGAAATGGTACTGTTCTTACTTGTGATGTTACTGTTGAAACAGTTGTTAAATCTTTAAGTATTACAAATGGTTCTTCTGTTACGATTGAAAAGGGTAAAAATGTAACTTTAAATACGAGTATTAATCCAAGTAATGCTTCTCATAAAACAGTATTATGGTCTAGTGATGATACCTCTGTTGCAACAGTTGATTCTACTGGTAAAGTAACTGGTGTTGCTAATGGTTCAACTTCTATTAGAGCAACAATAGATGGAGATCCTGCTTCTGCTACTATTACCGTTTATGTTGTAAATTTTGCAACAGGTATTTCTATTAATGGTAATGATACTATTACTGTTTTAAAAGGAGATAATACAACAACTTTATCTGCTATTGTATCTCCTGCAGATGCATCTCCATCTGAAAAAATTATTAAATGGTCATCTAATAAAACAAATATTGTTTCTATAGATGCTGATAGTGGTGTTATTCAAGCAAAAGCAGGAGGTACTGCCATTATTACTGCTTCTGCTGGAAGTGAGGGACATGTTGTTACAGATACGGTTACAGTTAATGTTCGTGTTCCTACTACAAATATTTCTATTAGTGGAGATCAGAATATTACTTTGAGTAAAGGTAATTCTAAAACTTTATCAACGGTTCTTACTCCAAGTGATAGTACTGATTCCGTTACTTGGTCTTCCAGTGATTCTAATAAAGTAAGTGTTGATTCTAATGGTAAAATTACTGCTAATGAGATTACTACTTCTCCTGTTGTTATTACTGCAACATCTGGTGGTAAATCTTCATCTGTAAATGTTACTGTTGTTGTTCCAGCAACTGGTATTACGATCAATGGTACTAAGCCACTAACAATTCAAAAAGGACAATCTCAAACTTTAGCAACTACAATTACACCAAATGATTGTACGGATACTAATATTACATGGACTTCTAGTGATTCTAATAAAGTAAGTGTTGATTCTACTGGTAAAGTAACTGGAGTTGCTGCTGGTAGTGCAACTATTACAGCAAAGGTTGGTTCTGTTCAAGATACAATTCTTGTTAATGTTGTTGTTTCTGCTAATAGTGTTACGATTACAGAAGGAGATAGAATTGTTGTAAATAAGGATTCTACTACTACTTTACATGCTACAATTAATCCATCAGATAGTACTGATACTATTCGATGGTCTAGTAGTGATTCTAGTAAAGTAAGTGTTGATTCTAATGGTAAAATTAAGGCTCTTGCTACTGGTGAATATACTATTACGGCTACTGCTGGGGATAAATCTGATTCTATTTTAGTTAAAGTAGAATTACATGCTACAAATGTTGTTCTTGAAAATAACTTAACCAGTGTAACTTTAGAAAAAGGTGCAAGTAAGAATTTATCTTTAGATGTTACTCCTGCAGGTTATACGGATACTGTTAGTTGGTCTTCTAGTGATTCTAATAAAGTGAGTGTTGATTCTACTGGTAAGATTACTGCATTATCACCAACGTCAACTCCTGTTACAATTACTGCAACTGTTGGAAATATTACGAAAACAATTAAAGTAAATGTTGTTGTTTCTGCAACTAAGATTACTTTAAAAGATAGTAATAATAATACTTTAGGTACTAGTATGACTCTTCATAGAGGAGAGAGTACTACTTTAAAATATACAGTTACTCCAACCGATTCTACTGATTCTGTTGTTTGGTCAAGTTCTAAAACGAATATCGCAACTGTTGATTCTACTGGTAAAGTTACAGCAAGTACTAATAATTTAGGAACTACTGTTATTAAAGTTAAGGCTGGTAATGTTGAAGATACCGTTACTTTAACAGTAGATGCTCCTATTACAGGATTTACATCTTCAAATACTGATATTTCCATTATTAAGGGTAGAAATACTACATTAACTTATGAAATTACTCCTAGTGACACAACTGATGATAAGACAATTCAATGGACTAGTGCTGATTCAGATAAGGTTACAGTAGATTCTAATGGTAAGATTACTGGTAAAAGTGCTGGTACTACTACTGTTACTGCTAGATTAGGAAGTTATTCTATTACTTATCGTGTTACTGTTGGTATTATTCCTCTTACATCTATTTCATTAAATCAAAATGACTTTGAGTTACGTAAGGGTGATAGCGAAACTTTAACTTATACTCTTACAGAAGAAGATACTACTGAGGCTGAGGATGCTGTTTGGTCTTCTAGTGATACTAATGTTGCAACAGTAGATTCTAATGGTAAAGTTACTGGTAAAAGTGCTGGAGAGGCTGTTATTACAGTACGTATGGCAAGCTTTTCTGATACTGTTAAAGTTACTGTTTATGAGGTTCCTTTAACAAGCATTTCTATTTCTAACACAAGTGATAATGTTTCTATTGGTGATACATTCCAAATTAATATTGCTGAAAATCCTACAAATACAACAGATGCAGTTACTTATACATATGAATCAAGTGATGAAGATATTGCTATTGTTGATGAACATGGTAAAGTTAAAGGTTTACGTTTAGGAGAGGTTACTATTACAGTTCGTTCTTCTAATGGTTTAGAAGATACTATTACTTTAAATGTTGTTAATGCTGCTCCTACGAATAGTCCAAATACTGGTGTTCGTTCTATATTCCTTTATATTATTACTGGATTAGGATCTTTAGTTGGACTTGGATTTGTATTTAAAAAGAAACATAATGTAAAATAAAAGAAAAGGCGAAAAATTTCGTCTTTTTTTTTATTTTTTGATGTATTTTCAGATAAAATGTTATAAAATAATAATAGTAGGATGGGAGGATTGTTCTATGAAGAGATTTTTTAAATTTTTTCTAATATTATTATCTTTTCCTGTATTCTTTTTATATAGTCCTAATCGTGTTTATGCCTCTTCTAATCCTGTTCATTGGGCTATTTCTGGACAAAAGATTTCTTATGCTAGTCCAACTAAAGTAATCTTTGAGGATACTTCTGTTGTTAATCATGTTATTACTACTTATGATTCTATGCTTGATGTTTCTGTATCTGGAGAAGAGGGAACAGTTGTTGAATATTTAGTAGATGGGGTTTTATATGTTCAATTTAATGGTACTTTATATTTAAATGCTAATTCAGCCAATTTATTTGCTTTAGGATCTAAGTTAGTTTCTATTGAAGGTTTGGAATATGTTAATACTAGTGAAGTTACTTCTATGAATAGTATGTTTTCTGGTTGTTCTAACCTAACTAGTATTGATTTAAGTCATTTTGATACATCTCATGTTACGAATATGTCTAGTATGTTTTCTAGAATGCGTTCTTTAACTAGTATTAATGTAAGTAATTTTAATACTTCTAATGTTACGAATATGGCTTATATGTTTCAAGATTTATCTTCTATCACTTCTTTGAATGTAAGTAATTTTAATACTTCTAATGTCACGAATATGGCTTCTATGTTTAAAAACTTGACTAATATATCGACTCTTAATATTTCTAATTTTACTACTAGTTCTGTTACAAATATGAGTGGTATGTTTGCTGGAATGTCATCTTTAACTAGTCTTAATTTAACTTCTTTTAATACTAGTCTTGTTACAGATATGAGTGAGATGTTTTCAGGATGTTCTAAATTAACTAATTTAAATATTTCTTCTTTTCAAACAAATCAAGTTACGAATATGAGTTCAATGTTTGCATCTCTTAGTAAAATTACTTCCTTAAATGTTACTCATTTTAATACATCTTCTGTTACGGATATGAGTAATATGTTTTATAATATGTCATCTTTAACGAGTTTAGATATATCTAATTTTAATACTAGTAATGTTGTTAATATGAGTGGTATGTTTTCTCTTATGACATCTTTAACTAGTTTGAATGTTTCTAATTTTAATACTAGTAAAGTTACGGATATGAGTAATATGTTTTCTCATCTTAATATTTCTAGTCTTGATGTTAGTCATTTTGATACTAGTCTTGTTACGAATATGAGTGAGATGTTTTCTGAGATGACTAATATTTCTACTTTGGATTTAAGTAGTTTTAATACTAGTAATGTTTCAAATATGTCATCTATGTTTTATAATGATACATCTTTAACTCATATTTATGTTACACTTTTATGGGATAATAGTAATGTTTCAGAAGGAACTAGTATGTTTTATAATAATATTAGTTTATCTGTTGAAAATGGTACTAAATTTACCACAAGACATATTGATTCTAATTATGCAAGAATTGATACTTATTATCGTGCAGGTTATCTAAGTGTTCATTGGGATATTTCAAGTAGTTTGTATTTAATTGATTTTACTAATTATACAATTGATGCTCAACAAAATTTATTTGATGTTACAACTATTTCTCATTCTAATAATGTGACATTATCTGTTATTGATGGTTATGTTGATGTTTTATATGATAATTCTATTCATATTCGTCAATTTAGAATTATTCAACCAATATTAAGTGTTACTTTAAATAAGCATTCTGCTTTAATGATTCGTGGTAAATCTTTACAGTTAAGTGCTGATATTTATCCTACTACAACGACTTATGATCAAACACTTACTTGGAGTAGTAGTAATAATAGTGTTTTAACTGTTACATCTGATGGTACTGTACGTGCAGTTGGTGCTGGTACTGCGACTATTACTGTTTCTACTGTAAATGTTCATAATGATAGTCATTCTGATACTTGTACTATTGAGGTTACTGTACCAGTTACTAGTTTTGAACATGAGACTTTCTCTCCTAATGCGAATGAACTTGTGTTAACTCCTGGTAAAACTTATCAATTAAATCCTACGATTGGACCTAGTGATACATCAGAGCCTAAAACTGTTACTTGGTCTTGGGAGTTTGTATCTTCTAAGAGAAGTGATCATAATATCATATCTATTAATAGTGATGGTTTACTTACTGCTCTTGCACCTGGACATGTTACTGTTACAGGTAAGTTAAATAGTAGTAGATTTTTACCGGTTGCTGATGGAGATGTTGATGATTTAATTTATGGTCAGTCCATAACCTTTGATGTTTGGGTACAAATACCAATTGATTCTATTAATATTGTTGAAAATCAAGTAAATCTATATATAGGTGATTCTAATTATGAGACAAAATCATTAAGTGTTGAGTATTCTCCAACTGATTATGAAGAAGATGGTACAATTACTTGGAGTAGTAGTAATACGAGTGTTGCTACTGTAAATAATAGTGGGGTTGTGACTGCAAAAAGATTAGATGGTACATCAACTATTCAGGCTAAAGTTCCTAATGGAAAAAAAGATACAGTTCCTGTTACTGTTAAAATTTTGGCTACTGATTTTACTATTACAAATAATGGAAGTGATGAAAAAACTGTTTTAGAAATTGGTCAAACTCATACGATTGCTACTAGTATTACACCAACTGATTCCTCTTATAAAACAATTACTTGGAGTAGTAGTAATACAAGTGTTGCAACTGTTGATTCTAATGGTAAAGTTACGGCTAAACATGAAGGTGAGACTGTTATTTCTGGTGTTTTATCTAATGGCTTAAATCGTGATTTGACTGTAGAACGTACTGTAAAAGTTTTAATTCCAATTCGTGAATTTTCTGTTGATGAAAGTAATGTAACATTAAATATTGGAGATCCTGCTCAGGAAACTGCAACTCTTCATCCTCGTTTTAATCCTACATCATTTGAGGTTGATGGCACAATTGATTGGAGTAGTAGTGATCCAAGTATTGTATCCGTTGATTCTAATGGTGTACTTACTGTTAATTCTAATCGTAAAACTGGTGATGTTACGATAACTGCTAAGTTACATAATTATCCACTTTTAAGTGATACTGTTTCTGTACATGTGGATATTATTATTTTAGATTTTCAATTAAAGAATGCAGCGGATGTTACTTTAGAACTTGGTAGTTCTCATACAATTCAAACGGATATTTTACCTCATGATGCAACTGTTAGTAAAGAAATTGTATGGACAAGTGATGATACTACTGTTGCAACGGTTAGTAATGGTGTTGTATCAACTGTTGGTACTGGAACTACTACTATTCATGGTAGAGTTGGTAATTTTCAAATATCAGTTACGGTACATGTTATTATTTCTATTACTGTGTTTGAAGTTGATAAAACTTCTTTAAATCTATTACCGAATGATTCTTATACTTTACAAACTACGATTGGTCCTTCTAATACGACTGAGTCAAAAGTTATTACTTGGGAAAGTAGTAATCCATCTGTTGCAACTGTTAATAATGGTGTTATTAGTTCTATTTCTCCTGGTACTTGTAAGATTACTGGTTCTTTATCAAATGGATTAAAAGTAGAAGTTTCTGTTAAAGTATTAATTCCAATTGAAAGTATTTCTTTGAGTCCAAGTTCATTTACTTTATATCGCGATGATTCTAGTAGAGATCATAAAACTGTTGCAGCAACAATTACTCCTTCTACTGCAGAAGAGGATGCTAGTATTACTTGGTCAAGTCAAAATACTTCGTTAGTATCAGTTGATCAAAATGGTGTTGTTCGTGTAGTTGGTTTATCTCCTGATGGAAATAATACAACAACTATTACGGCAACTTTACCAAATGGAATGACGGCTACTTCTACTGTTACTGTTGAAGCATTAATTTCTTCTTTCCAAGTAAAGAATGGTTCAGATTTACGTTTAGAATTAAATCAGACACATACTGTTACAACAGAAATATTACCTATCGATACTACGGAAGATAAAACGATTATTTGGGAGAGTAATAATCCATCTATTGCAACTGTTGATTCTAACGGTACAATTACTGCCGTTGGAGTAGGTACTACGAATGTTACTGGTACTTTAACTAATGGTAAAAAGGTTACTGTTGTTGTTAAGGTTTTAAAACCTATTAATAGTGTTCAAATGGCTTATGATAGTTTGACTTTATATAAAGGGGATTCTACTCGTGATCATCAATTATTGGATGTTATTATTGATCCTTCTGATGCTGAGGTTGATAAAACCATTACTTGGACATCTAATGATACTTCTATTGCAACAGTTGATACAAGTGGTGTTGTTCATGCTGTTGGTGCTGGTACTACAACTGTTGTTGGAACTTTAAAAAATAATATGAGTGTTGAATGTACAATTATTGTTGAGTCTGTTATTACAGATTTCCATGTTACGAATGGAGATAATATTAGTATTCGAATGTCTGATAATCCAAATCATACTATACAAACATTCATTGGACCTCTTGATGCAACAGAGTCAAAAGTTATTACTTGGTCAAGTAGTGATGATGGTATTGCATCTGTTGATAATGGCGTTGTAACAGCACATCAAGCAGGTACTGTTGTTGTTACTGGTTTGCTTCAAAATTCTATGAGTGTTAATGTTACTGTTAAGGTTTTAAAGGAAATTACTAATTTTACTTTGGCTGATGATACTATTACTTTGTTTAAAGGAGATTCTACAAAAGATAATAAGACTTTGAGTTATTCTATACTTCCAACTGATCATGATGAAGATGCAAGCATTACATGGAGTAGTGGAGATTCTTCTATTGCAACTGTTTCTGATGGTGTTGTTCATGCTGTTGGTGCAGGAGAGACAATCATCACTGCAACTTTACCAAATGGTTTGAGTGATACTTGTGTTGTAAATGTTCAGTCTTTAATTACAGGATTTGTGATTGATGGAGATACTGAAATCTATCTTGGTAAGGGAAAAACTCATACGATTGAGACAATTATTACGCCAGATGATGCTACTGAAAATAAGAAGATTACTTGGACAAGTAATAATACTTCTGTTGCAACTGTTGATCGATATGGAAAGGTTACTGGTGTTGCAAGTGGAGATGCGGTTATTACAGGTACTTTAACAAATGGTATGAGTGTTTCTTTAACTGTTCATATATCTGTTCCAATTACAAAATTCTCTATTAGTAATTCTCATGTTGAAATTATGCCTGATCAAGAAAAACAATTGAGTGTTTCTATTTCTCCATCTAATACAACAGAAGATAAGACTGTTACATGGAGTAGTGAAGATTCCTCTATTGCCTCTATTTCATCTACGGGTCTTGTTACAGGACATGCTTTAGGAACTACTACTATTACTGCAACACTATCTAATGGTATGACTGCAACTACTACAGTAATTGTTACTATGACACCAAGTAGCAGGATACGTGGAGATTTTGATGATAATGGTAAAGTAGATATCTCTGATGTTATTGTTGCTCTTCGTAAGGTCTTTAAATATGTTGCAATTGTAGAGGACGATTATGCAATTGGAGATTTAAATGGTGATAGTAAAATTGATATTTCTGATATTATTATTTTACTTCGTTATGTATTTAAATATATTGATAGTATTTAGAACAACAAATTATTGTTGTTCTTTTCTTTTTCCAAAAAATGTATTACAATTAAATAGAATTGGAGGATGTGTATGAAGAAAGTTTTTTTATTTTTATTGTTATTTTTCTTTTCTAGTTTTCCTGTTTTTGCATCTGATAAAACATTATTTACTGTTAAGAGTATTACGGCATCAAGTGGGGATGAAGTATGTGTTTCTATTTCTATTCAGGATAATCCTAGATTTGAATTATTAAGTTTAGAATTACCAATTGATGTTTCTCAAGTTGATTTTATTTCTTGTGATATTAATGGATTTTCTTCTGCAATGATGAAGAGCTGTGATTTAAATCCTCATAATGAAGTGGTATTTTATGCCCTTACTATGTATAAAGAAGAGAATAAATTGTTGGAGGCATCTGGAGATATTTTAGATATTCATTTAAAAATACATGATAATGTGAAAAAAGATATTCCTCTTTCTTTAAAAGTTACAAGTTATGGTAAGAGTGAAACAGAAAGTCTTGATTATGATGTTGTTCATGGAATGATTAAAATAGCAGGTAATATTGAAACAAAAATAGTAGATGAAAAGACTGATTTAAGTGATAAAGTATCTGATAAAGATGTTGTTTGGAATAGTAGTGAAGGAGATGTTGCTAGTGTAGATGAAAATGGGCAAGTGACTTTTCATGATAGTGGTAATACAACTATTTCTGCGACTGATAAAGACGGAAATGTTCTTTATGAAAAAACTTATTTGGTTAATAAAAAAAGAAAACGTTCTTTTCTTCCTTTTGTAATCTTTGGAATAGGTATTTTATTATTTGGAATTATTATATTTATTATTCTTAGAATTCGAGGTAAAAAAAATGAAAAGAAAGAAAATATTAATTAATATTTTACTTCTTGTTTTTTTCTTTCTTTTTTTATTTTCACTTTATAATATTTACTTATTATTAAGTAATCACCATTCTAATCAAAAAGAGGTAGAGAAAATACAAGAAGAGGTTATTATAAAACCTTCTATTACTCCTCCTTCTGTTATAGAAGAGGATAGTAATCAAGATTTTGGTGAATCATCTTCTGATTTGGTACTTGATTTTGATCGTTTAAATGAGATTAATCAAGATACTGTTGGTTGGATTGAGATACGAGGAACTCATATTAATTATCCAGTTGTACAAACTACAGATAATGACTATTATTTGAATCATTCTTTTTACCATGCTTCTAATGGGGATGGTTGGGTTTTTTTAAATTATCTTAATAATTCTAATTTTAATGATCCAAATACTATTATTTTTGGTCATGATACACATGGTTCTTCTATGTTTAGTGATTTAAAAAAATTATTTGATGGATTACTTGGAAATTATATTCCAATTACGATTTATCTTGATCATCAAACTTATCATTATCAGACATTTGCTGTTTTTTTAACAGATGAAAATGATAATCATTTTTTAACGACTCGTTTAAGTCAAGATGATTTAGATCAGGCTGTTAGTTATTCTAATATTCGTTTTGATTATACTCCAACATCAACAGATAAAATTTTAACTTTATCTACTTGTTATCATTCTTCAAAACATAAAGTAATCTTGCTTGCTTCTCGTATTGATTGATTTTTTTAGCATTTTGTGTTATAATATCCCTCAAATATTTGGAGGGGTTTTATGTATAGAAATTCTATTGGTGTTCCAAAAGATTATAGATATGGTATTGAGATTGAATTTGCTGATGTAAATTTGTTTCATATTTATAGTAAATTGTTGAAGCAGTGTTTACCTGTACTTTATCGAGAGGATCATAAATTGTATGATTTGGATTTTTCTGATTGGTATTTGGATATTGATCCTACTGTAACGGTTACGAGGAATCATGTTGCATATGGTGGAGAGTTGTCTAGTAAGATATTGAAAGATACTCCTGAAGATTGGAAAGAGATAAAAAAAATATGTGAAACATTAAGAGAGAATGGGGCAACTATTAATCCTTTTTGTGGCTTTCATATGACTGTTGATGGGAAGCCTTTTATGAATCCAAAGTTTTTGGAGACTTTATATAAATTGTTAATTGTATATGAAATTGATATGTCTTTATTTTATATGGGTGATCATTATTTTATGCGTAAAACAAAAGATGATTTTGCAAAAAATATGTCTCTTCGTCTTTTGAGAAATATTTCTCAAGTTGATTTTCATGATATTGATTCTGTCTTTTTCAAAAGTGATTCTTTTACTTCTCGTGATGGTATTAATTTTTCAAAATGGAAAGATAGAGGGTTAATTGAATTTCGATATCCTAATGGTTGTATGGATGAAAAAATAATTCAGAATATGTTGAATTTTACTTTGAAATTAATTTCTGCTATCTCTCAAGATAAAATTGATATAGATTATTTGAATTATATGGTTTCTGTTTTAAAAGATGATCCTTTTTTCATTATTGAATGCCAGAATTATATTGATAATCCTTCTTCCTTCTTTTCTTTAATTGATGTTATTTCTACTAGTAAAACAGATCAAGATGATTTCAAGAAACAATATCAAAAAGTAATTCAGACAAGACCTTAAAAAAAAACATAACAAATATTTGTTATGTTTTTTATATTATTGTTGTATGTGTTAAGAAGAATATTCCAAATACAATTCCACATATTGCTCCTATTAAGTGTCCATCATGATATGTTTTTGATCTTCTATCTGTTATTGTTCTTTTCATTTCTCCGATTACATAAAATATACAAATTAATATTACTGTTAATGGTATTTTTCCATCTTGTATGTTAGAAAAAGAACTTAATACAATTAACATGTAAACGTTTCCACTTGCTCCTAATATTGCATAATCACTGAAGATGATATTATATACTGCTATTACAAATGATGTTATTAAGAACATGATGATTAAGTTTGTACTTCCATATTTTTCTTCTATCATAGGACCTACTAATAATATGTATAAAAAATTTCCTATGAAATGATCCCAATTTTTATGACCAATACAATGTGTAAACATTCTAATATAGGTTAGGGGATTCCAGGGTGATGAACGGTAACTTTCAAAGAATAGTTTGTTACTTTTTCCTCTTGTTATGATGTTTAGTGCCCATGCTCCTAAGCTGACTAATAAATAAGTTATAATTACTTTAGAATTATAATCGAATTGTATTTTACTAAAATCTATGTTCATATTTTACCTTCTTTATTATAAATTATACTATACCTTTTTTTATTTGAAAATGTTTTTCTTTATTGTGAAATCATAGTATTAATGATAAAATATTATTTGGAAAAGTAGGATGGTAAATATGAATAATAATCTTTTTTTTGATAATCAGTGGGAATGCGTTGAAAAATTAATTGAGGATAATGGAGTTACTTTATTCAAAGTAAAACGTGTAAATCATGATTATCTTGATGAATATTCTATTATTAAATCAATTGAAATAAAAGGAAGGGATGTTCATTCTTATTTAAAACAGATTGATGTTATGCAGAGATTGAAAGCGTCTAGTAATTTTATGGGTATTGATGATTATGAAGTAATTCGAAATAGAAAGAGTAATACGACTACAATTCATATTCGATTTGAGGATTGTTCTTATTTTGCAACTTATTTAAAAAGTCATAAACTTACTAATAAAGAAATTTTGTCATTGGGATATGATTTAACATCTGCTGTTATGGCTGCTAAGGAAGTTTCTATTTCTAATTTTCCTATTAATTTTAGTAATATTTTTGTATCTAAATTTGGAAATTATAAAATAGATTTATCTACATCTTTTTCTAATTCTAATATTGTTTCAGAAAAAGAAATTGGTGTTGTTTTATATAAATTGTTTAATAATGGGTTTATGGATGAGTCTTATCAAAATAATCAAATTAATAATCGTTTTCGTAGAATGGTTATGGATGAGAAACCTTGTTATGCCAGTGATGATATTTTTAATATTATTAAAAAATATTTAGAACAAGATGGAGATATTTCTAGTTTAAGAAATCAGTTAAATCAGTTAATTAGAACTATTTCAGAAGAAGAGATTCCTTTTGGTCGTGATGAAAAGACTTTAGATGTTTTTTATAAAACAGTTAAATTTAGTGATATTGAATGGACTCCTTTTGTAAATCGTATGAATGAAAAAATGGAAATTTCTTCTTCAAATGAGAATAGTGATAAAGAAGAGAGGCCAATAGAAGAGCCTGATAGCATGGAAAGTTCTGATTTAAGTCCTGATGAGAATAGTGATAAAAAAGAGGAACCGATTGCTTCTAAAATAGATGATTCTGATGGGAATGAGAATCCTGATTTATATAATCAAACGACAATTATTCATAAAAAGAATGATCTTACTTCTGAAGAAAATACAAGTGATTTTAATAAGACAACTGTTATTCGAAAAAATAATGTTGATACTAATCAAGATTTGACAGATGATTATAACAAGACAACTGTAATTCGTAAGAATCAGGAAACATCACATGATGAAAAATCTACTTATCATGTGGAAGATGAAAAGACGGTGGAACAGCATCAGATAAAACCTCTTCCTAAAAAGAAATCTAAAAGTGGATTCATTGCGCTTATTGTTGGTTGTAGTTGTGGATTTATCTTTTTATTCTTTATTTGTGTTTTATTGTTAGTTGTGAGTTTGAATCGAGTTCCTGTTTCTAATTATGTTAATCAAAATGGCACGATTGCTTTAGAGGAGTTAAATGATTTAGGTCTTCATCATCAAATTCAGTATGAAGTTGTTGGGGAAGGAGAAGTTGGAAAAGTTATCCGTCAGGATGTGAAGAATCGGAAAGTTAAAAAAGATAGTACTATTTCTATTACAATAGGAATATCTAAAGAACAAGCAAAAGTTCCTGAGGTAGTTGGATTAAGCCGTAATGATGCTGTTATTCAACTGGAAATGGCTGGTTTTCAAGTTTATGTTGATGAGGAATATAATGATAGTGTAAATAAAAACACAGTTATTTCTCAGATGACGAATCCTAATGAATTTCTTTATAAGGGATCTGTTGTTGAAATTCTTGTGAGTAAGGGGAAAAAATAATTTAATGTTGGAGTGATAAAATGGCAAAGACTAATTCTAAGAAAAAAATTACTTTTTTTCATCATACCTGGGAAGCAGAAAGTCTTATTGGAGAAGGTAGTTATGGAAAAGTTTATAAGTCTTTTAAAATAAAAAGTAAAAACAAAGAATACTCTGCTATTAAAAACATTGTTTTAAGAAAAACCAAACAAGAAATTGATGCTTCTTTAGAAGAAGGTCTTTCTAAAGAAGAGATTGATGCAGATATTCAAGAGACTATGAATAAGTGTATTTCTGAGATTAAATTGATGCAAGATTTAAAGGGTAGTTCTCATATTGTAGTGATTGAAGATTATGAAATTATTAAGAATAAAGAAGGTCTTGGTGGAGAGATTAATATTCGAATGGAGTTGCTTCATAGTTTAGAGCAGTACTATCGAGGAAGAAAATTAACAAATAAAGATATCTTAAAATTAGGTCTTGATATTAGTTATGCTTTAAGAGATTGTGCAAAAGTGAAAGTCATTCATCGTGATATTAAACCAGATAATATTTTTGTAAATGATTTTGGAGAGTATAAGTTAGGAGATTTTGGGATTGCTCGTAACTTAGAAAGGACTACTACTGGTCTTTCTCAAAAAGGTACTTTTAACTATATTGCTCCTGAGGTTTATAAAGGAAATCGTTATAATAAAAATGTAGATATTTATTCTTTAGGACTTGTTCTTTATAAATACTTTAATTATAATCGTTTGCCTTTTTATCCGTCATATCCGGAAAGAATTAAACTAGAAGATCGGGAAAATGCTTTAATCAAAAGATGTAATGGGGAAGACTCTATTATTGCTCCTGTTAATGCAACAGAAGAGGAAGCAAAAGTTATTTTAAAGATGATAGAGTATGATTCTAAGAATCGTTATACAGATATTGATGAGTTAATTCATGATTTAGAAAAATTGCTTGATCAAGATGTAAGAGAAATACCACTACCTGAGAGAGTTGAAAATTCTGTTGATTTGTCTACTACTAATGTGGTTTCTAAAAGAAAGTTTAAGAAAGTTTTTTTCATTGTTATACCAATAATTATTATGTTGTTTTCTTTATTTTTAGGATTTTTCTATTATCAGAATAACTATTTTTATGTACCAAATGTTGTTGGTCGTGATAGTACAAAAGCAGTTAAATTATTAGATAAGAATCATTTTAAGAATGAAGTTGTTTATGTTACTGTTTCTGATACGGAGAATATTGGTAAAGTTATAAAACAAAGTGTAAAGAATAAGAAAGTAAAAAAAGGAACTAAAATTACTTTACGAGTTGGTGTTTCTTCTGAAAAAGTAGAGGTACCTAATGTTGTTGGAATGAATCAAAAAGATGCATCTTCTTTCTTGGAAAAGGTTGGTTTGGGAATTTCTTTCACAGAAGAATACAGTGATACTGTTGATGATGGAATGGTTATTTCTCAAATGATAAAAGAGGGTACTAAAGTTAGTAAAGGTACTGTTATTGAACTTTTAGTTAGTAAAGGTAAAAAGGAAGATTATGAAGATAGTAAAAAGGAAGAGAATTCTTCTAATAAATCTAGTACTTCTAAAGGGAGTAGTTCTTGGTCTAGTTGGATAGAAAGTCTTCCTAATGGTGTTAGTAGTGATGGTTATGACATTGATTCTAAAACACAGTATTCTTATCGTGATAAACAAACAACTACTTCAACTTCTAATACAATGGATGGTTGGACATTATATGATAGTCGATCTACTGTAACTGGTTATGGGGAAAATAAATATGTTAAAAAAATGTATATTGATAAGTTTAAAGAATTACAAAATAATCCTAATGTTGAAATTATCAGTAGTCAATTAAGTGAGATTTCTATTGGAATCAGTACTTGTTCTAATAATACAGATTCTAGTTGTGTACCTCGTCAGGGTTCTTCATGTCCAAGTGGATATACAGCGGCTACTTCTTGGCAATTTGTTGAATATACAGGACAAAAAGTTGGAGATGTTGTTACAATATATCATTGTACGGGAACGGTTGTTGGAATGTTAGAAAATGCATATAGTGTCACTTATCGTGAAAAAACTGCTGTTACTACTTATTATTTTTATAAATGGGGTTCTTGGACAGGATACTCTGATAATGCTGTATCTGGTAATGATAATCGTGAGGTACGTACAAGAACTATGTATCGTTACAAGAAAAAATAAGGAAATGAAGGGATAGTATGGCAAAGACTAATTCTAAGAAAAAAATTACTTTTTTTCATAATACGTGGGAAGCAGAGAGCTTTATTGGAGAAGGTAGTTATGGAAAGGTATATAAGTCAGTCAGAATAAAAAGTAAGAAGAAGGAATATTCTGCAATTAAAAATATTTCTATTAAAAAAAATAAACAAGAAATTGATAATCTAGTTCGAGAAGGGGCAACAATTGAAGAAATAGAAGATGAAGTAAATGAAGCCCTTGACAAATGTCTTTCAGAAATTAAATTAATGCAAGAATTAAAGGGTAGTTCTAATATTGTTGTCATTGAAGATTATGAAGTTTTAAAAGATAAAGATGTTCTTGGTGGAGAAATTAATATTCGAATGGAACTTTTGAAAGGGCTTGAAGATTATTTTGAAAACCATAAAGTTACGAATCATGATATCTTAAAACTAGGACTTGATATTAGTCATGCTTTAAAAGATTGTGAAAAAGTGAAAATCATTCATCGTGATATTAAACCTGATAACATTTTTGTGAATGAATTTGGCAATTATAAACTAGGTGATTTTGGAATTGCTCGTAATTTAGAAAAGACTACTACAGGACTTTCTCAAAAAGGAACATTTAATTATATTGCTCCTGAGGTTTATAAAGGGGACCGTTATAATAAAAGTGTTGATGTTTATTCTTTAGGAATTGTTCTTTATAAATATTTTAATTATAATCGTTTACCTTTTTATCCGCCATATCCAGAAAAGATTACTCTTGATAGTCGAGAGGATGCATTAATTAGAAGGTGTAATGGAGAGATTATTCCTAAACCTGTTAATGCAACAGAAGAGGAAGCAAAAATTATTCTTAAGATGTTAGAATATGATCCTAAAAAACGTTATACTGATATTTCTAAATTAATATCTGATTTAGAAGAAGTTCTTACCAAGGATGAGAGAGAGATTCCTTTTCCTGAGGTTAAAAGTAAAAAGCAAATTTCATTAACTACTAGTAATTCTTCTATTCGTCCTAGAAAAATGAAAAAATTATTGTTAATTTTTACTCCTATTTTTCTATTATTATTTGGAATATTTTTAGGAATTCTTTATTATAATCATCATTATGTAATGGTTCCTAATGTTGTTGGAAAAAGTAGTACATCTGCTGTTAAAAAACTAGAAAAATTGAATTTAGAAGAAAAAATAGAATATGTGAATGTTAAAGATGAAAAAAGTATTGGTAAGGTATTAAAGCAAAGTATTTCTAAGAAAAAAATTAAAACTGGTTCTAAAATCACTCTTCAAGTTGGTGTTTCTTCTGAAAAAGTTGAAGTACCTAATTTTGTTGGATTAAGCAGAGAAGATGTTTTGAAAAAAAGTGAAGAGTTAGGAATAGAGGTTTCTTTTACGGA
>AUXO012579273.1_pt1 | contig 25153 bp, 25 predicted proteins | sample 768731 | NCBI WGS metagenome assembly AUXO01 (sample SAMN02715735, study PRJNA202380) | gut metagenome | biome: sheep rumen | host: Ovis aries | place: New Zealand: Palmerston North | reverse complement strand
TACCAATATTCATTCACGGGAAGTCTTAAAATTCTCATACTAAATATCTTTATATTATATTATTTATGCCCATAAATAACATAACAAAAATGTTTTTTATGGGTGTACTTAAAAATCTGACAGACGAATATTTTGAAAAAACATTGAGAAACGAAGATGGAAAATTTCTTTATGTTGATGGTTGTCGTGTTGTTGTTCCATCAAACTTTGAAGAGAAAGATTTTTTAGAATTGGTGCAAAAAATAATTTCCATTTCTTGTAATTTCGACATTTTCATTAAATATGAGGACAAAAAAGACAAATATACACATATAGAATGTAAAGGTGGTTTGAATATGTTCATATATTCATTTGAAAGATGTATGAAATATTACAAAAATATTTTTAACGAAGATATTAATAAAACGATATACGATTCTACGGTGAAATATCTTGAACACATTATGAAAGATGTGATGGTTATAAAATATAGAACACTAAACTACATAGAATTGTCGAATGATATACCCGATGACAAGGATTTCCTTTCAAAGATATTGAAAGAACTATGTAGCAGGTTTAATCTATCATCGAGTGATTTCTCTACATCACAAGACAAAATTTTACTAAAACCAGAAGACTATATGTTAAATGTTGAATTGAGTAGATTGAGAAATGCAAAAAATATGTGTGATTTCATCAAAAATGCTATAAAATGAAAAAAAAAAGAAATAATATGGGTATTTTAAAAAATATAACAGACGAATATTTCGGTAAAACCGAAAGACAAGAAGATGGAATAGAAAGACATAAATTTACAGATAAAAACGGAACTGTACATGAAGATGGTTTTTATATACCAGATGGAGACCACGATAAATTAGAAAGATTGGTTGAAAAATTAATAAAGTTAAGAGGTGACAATGCTGATTTAAACGACATTGATGTGTCAAATATTAAAGATATGTCACATATTTTTGGTTCAATATGGGACACTAATAAAAAAGAATATGTTAAACTTCCGTTTGAAACATTCAACGGAAATATTTCTGGTTGGGATGTATCAAAAGTTGAAAATATGGAGTTTATGTTCCGTGATGCAAAATCATTTAATTCTGATATAACAAAATGGGATGTATCTAATGTGACACGTATGTATGGAATGTTTATTGGTTGCTATACATTTAACCAACCAATAGGTGATTGGAAAGTTTCGAATGTAGAAAGTATGGGATTTATGTTTTGTGATTGTCATGATTTCAATAAAGAACTAAATTCGTGGAAAACAAAAAAAGTATTTAGTATGAGTTATATGTTTCATTTTGCAACATTATTCAACCAACCTATTGATAATTGGGATACATCAAACGTAAAATATATGGATTGTATGTTTAACTATGCAGAATCTTTTAATCAAAATTTATCAAAATGGGATTTAAATGGAAAGGACACAACAGATATGTTTTATGGTTGTCCGATAAAAGATGAATACAAACCTAAAATGTAATAATATGGGAATACTTAAAACTATAACAGAAGAATATTTCGGTGAGACAATAAGAGAAGAAGATGGGAAAAAAATTACAGTTCGTGGATGTGAAGTAATTGTTCCAACAAGTTGGGATGAAAAACGTTTTTTAAATTCTGTTGAACTTGTTTTGGAAACCGACGATATTGCTGAATTTGTTTCAGAATATTGGTATGAACAACAAGATAATAGTAATTTTATAAACATTAAGTGTGGTAATTCATATCATCTTTGTATCTCAAAATATGAGGATATTATATCAGAAGATTATTTAACAACTGAAGATATTCCAAATGAAACAACTTTTAATTCGATTATAAAATTACTCACATATCTTTTAGAAGATGTACCTATTGATAGTGAAAGAAGTGAAGATTATATACGTTTAACTGGTGAAGGTGAAATAGATTATGCATTATATAGTGGTGAAGATGAATTGGATGAATTTGAATTACAATCTGCTTATGATGACCTTATACAATATTTTATACAAGAATTCGGAGAAAAGACAAATATATCCGAAAATGATTTACATTCAATCCGATATAATAATTCAACCCTTAATATTCCAATTGAATTTGAAACAATTTTATATGCAAAAGATATGGTTAAATGGTGGGACGATACTTTGTCTGAAATTAAAAAACAAGGTCCAAAAACATATTTCGGATTTGATTATGATGAGAATGATTCATAATGATAAAAAAATAAAAATAGATATGGGTATACTTAAAAAATTGACAGAAGAATATTTCGGTGATATAGTAAGAAAAGAAGATGAGATAAACATAGATGGTATCGATGTTAAAATAGTTTCTTTTACAGATGGTAATAAAAAATTTCATAAAAAGGGATATAAACCTAAAGATTTAGAAAATCTTAAAGAATTATTAAAAAGAATGATTGAGATAAGAGGTTATGAGGGTGATTTCAATGATATAGACACTTCTGAAATTAATAGTATGAGATTTTTGTTTTACTACAATGAAAAATTTAATGGAAACATATCCGGTTGGAACACATCAAATGTAACAAATATGTTTGGAATGTTTAATCATGCTACATCTTTTAACCAACAAATCGGTAATTGGGATGTGAGAAATGTTGAATATATGAGTACTACATTCCATAGAGCAGAATCTTTTAACCAACCAATAAGTAATTGGAATGTGAGAGAAGTTAAAGATATGAGTGCTATGTTTAACTATGCTACATCTTTTAACCAACCAATCGGTAATTGGAAAGTATTAAAAGTTACAAATATGAGTGGTATGTTTTCTTATGCAAAATCCTTTAACCAACCAATAGGTGATTGGGTTGTTTCAAAAGTTGAAAATATGACTGATATGTTTAAAAATGCTACAACATTCAATCAAGATTTATCAAAATGGGATTTAACTGAAAAAAGAATAACAAATATGTTTGATAATTGTCCTATCAAAGACGAATATAAACCTAAGATGGAATAATATGGGTATTTTAAAAAATATAACAGACGAATATTTCGGTGAGACATTAAGAAACGAAGATGGAAAATACCTTTATGTCGATGGATGTAAAGTCATAGTACCAATAGATTTTGATGAAAAAATGTTTCTTGATAAAGTGCAGAAAACATTGTCACACATGAATTGTACTTTTTATTCATCCGAAACTGCAAAAAAATACAAAAAAAGTGTTGAAATAGAATGTGGAAATGAATACTCCATGTTATGTTACACATATTCAACTTTAATACAACATATTTCAAAATATAATCTTAATTTGGTTATTGATGAAACACTATACAATTCCGTGATAAAATATTTGAGACATATTATGAAAAATATAGATATTGTTGAAGATAAAGTACATGAAATTACTAATTATTATATTGTAATAATAGACGAAAAACATTTTCCAGATATTGATAAGGTTATAAAATTTGGTGAAAATTCAGAATTTTCAAAATTATATGAAAAATTTAAGAAAGAGTTTAAAGAAATAGTTGGTTCTGGAAGTGATATGTGCATCACAACAAGACACAGTAAATCTATTTTATTGAAAGTGAAAGATTTTATGCTTAGTGTTGACTTGAATAGAATGAGACGTGTGAAAGAACTTAGAGAATGGTTGATAAAAGAATGTACAAAAATAATAGACAATGAAAATAGTTCAACCACATAAATATAATATATAAAGAACGATAAATATGTCAGAAATACATATCGAAGAAATTAAAAATTCCGACAACATAAAGCAATTCATGGAAAAATGTAATGATAATTTTTCATCAATTGCTCGAAATGGAGGTGGTCCGAGAGGTGCAGATGGTGAAACTGGAGCAACAGGTGCAACAGGAAAACGTGGTCACGAAATACAAGTTTTCGATGTTTACGACGAAAGTATAGACCAGAGTATGTTGGAAGATTTCAATGACGAAAAAGCATCATATCTAATTCAAAACTCAGATAGGGAATTTGAAAATGATGATTTTGTTTTCTTCACAAATGGATACATCGGTCATATTACCAATAGTATAAATGAGGATGGTACATTTGTTTCAAATATAGACAATTTGACAAACCTTAAAGGACCACAAGGTGAAAGAGGTGAAAAAGGTGATGCAGCATCAGACCAATTTGATGTCGACGACGAAACACTCAGTTTAATAATGAAGTCTCCTTATACACAACTCATTCTACCAAAAGGTGAAGAATTAAGAAATACACCAACTAACACTTTGTGTATAAAAGAAGATATTGGTTTTATTTCTAACGGAAGTGTACAGAGTTCAATTAAGGCAGATAATACTGAATTTAAAATGTCATCTCAACTTCCACTTACAATTGGAACATTACAACCAATGAAAATAGGAGATGCCGGCAGTGGTAGAAGTTCAAGTCTTGTGACTATTACTGGTGATGAGGTAAAGATAAACTCAAATGGTTCAGCAAATAACATATCTGTTGAACAATCTTCAATAAAAATTTCAGGTGATACCAAATTTCAAAACAACGTCGATATAACAGGTAGATTAAAAGTTACTGGAAATATTTCTACAACATCTTCAGTCTCAGCATCAACTATAAATACCAATTCATTATCAATAAGTAATTTAAGTGGTATTAACTATGTAAGGGTAGATAATTCATCTGGTTTTGATGTCGGTGGAGTCATGTCGGTTACACCAACAAGACAAATAAGATTGTCCTCTACTATAAATGTTACTGGTATGATAATGAGTTCAAAAGAGATAAAGGCAAATAATGGTGACGAACAAGTGTATCTTGGTATTCCAAAATATACACTTATGCCATATCCTAGAGCAAAAGATACACCAAAACATTGGGAATCACTCAATACTGCCATTGTTATGTCAAATGTCACAGAAATTGCAACAAATAATACAAATATGTCTGGAGAAACTATCAGATTTAAATACACAAAATCAAATACAAATACAACAAAATATTACAAAATTCCAAACTACCTTTCTAATATCGGATTTCTAAATATAGCACAAGCTGCTTCATCAAATTTAAATTTTGACGATTCTGGTTCTGGAACGATAATAATAATAAATGGAAGTTCAACATCTGGTGGTGGAAGCTCAACATCTGGTGGTGGAAGTGCTACACCTGGTGGTAGTTCAATATGGGGAGGTGATGATACTGATATATTCATAGACGATGATATCCAAACCGGTAGTAACGAACCATTGGCACCAGTTATTCCAGTACAGAGAAATTATGCTGCATTGTTAATGAAAGAAATACTTGTTGGAGACACAACTGCTGTACAAGATATGACTGGAATATTCACTATAATAGAAAATCAGATTACTGGAACAACTTCATTCTTATTTCCGGTTCCACAAAGACCATCGAATGTCTTTAAGTGGATTTTCAAAATAGATTAAAAAAAAGAGGTGAGAAATCACCTCTTTTTTTTTATATTTTCTTGATTGTAAAACTAAATCCAAAATCTTCTTTATAACCCGTTTTCAAATTATATGTAATAAGTTTGTCAAATTTGTTGTTTGTTAGTTTATTGACAGAAAATGTGTTAACTCTTTTGAAATTCTTATTCATCTTTTCGTTATTCGTAAGTGATACGTATGTGACATAATCATTGTCTATTTTGCTGTCATGTATTCCAACCTTTTTACCATTTATCCACATTGTAATATTATCTAAATCATACAATCCTACGATATTTTTCTCAACATAAGACTTTATATCGTCTTCGATTGTAGTCTTATCTTTATATGAATAGATTGGATTCACATACTTTTCAAAACTTTCTCTCAATGGACTTTCTTTTGAAAAATATCTAACGATTCTATTATACAGAAACAAATAGAATTTAACACTATTTCCATTCACTTCCTTGTGCATGATGTCGAAATCAATATTCCTCGAATCTACGATATAATCGTCATTCCATTCAATATCATCGTTGAATGTGTCTATCGTTATTTCTTCAGGAACATGAATATATTTGCTTCCAAACATAGAAAGATTATTCAATGTAGCCAATGTACCGGAAGACAATTCTGACACATTCAAATCAACTTGTGTAGTGAAGTAGTCTTTATCCCAATTACTTTCAAATACATTGTAATCTCTGTAATCCAAAGCAAATTGTCCAATTGCCGGATACAACGGATTCATCATAGTGATTATCTTGTCTGGAATTTCTTCATTAACCTTATGGAACCACAAATTTCTTATCTTTCCAAAACTTCCATATATGTCTTTATAGTCGGTGTCAAATTTAGTATTTGAAAACTTATATGTATTTCCACCATACTTATAGTCATCGAAAACCAAGACCATGTTGAATATAGGATTGTAATATCCTGAATAACGATTTATGGTCTTTAAATTTATATCATTGATATTGCCCTTCAATGTAATTTCAGAACAACAAGGAGTACTGAATCCACTCTCGATTACAATCTGTGGAGTACTTGTGAAGACATCGTATGTGTTGAACGAATAAGGGTCTTCAATTTCTATCTTGTAAATATCATCTGACGTTGAATAATACGATACGTTACTTGTCACAACATCATCATGCACTATTATGTCATCGTTTATATTCTTCTTAATGTTGTATGTTGACAAAGACTCAAAAACACTATAAAAGTCTTTGAATACTAGTGACTCACCGGTGTTTGCATCAAAGATATTTCGAAAAACAATATCAACAAACATATTTCCACTTCCAACATATATATCAGTCGATGTGAAATCATTAGATATATATACAATACCATCACTGTTAACGATGTCGGAATACTCATATCTTCTTGTGTTTTCAAGATTATGGACAATGACTTTCACTATCGAATCGGGTTCGTCTATATTATTCATCATCATCCTAACAGACTGATTTGTGACATTCACCTGTTTTATATCCACCCTTCCTAGTTTATTGAGTTTTACTCCGAAAACATCATCTATAGGCATATTTGTCACCGTGATAGTTTCACTCTCTGTATTGTTGATTATTGGAAGTGCAAGAAGACCATAACATCCTCCATACACATATGCCTTTGAAAAATCATCAATACTATAAGTATTACATAGGTAATATTCACTGTCCTCATAGTTGTCAGTAGTTATACCACCACTTAACGTATTAACTATTACAAAACCTACTATAAACTTAAAAGTATCATTTTTAACAAAATACACTTTATTACTCACGTATATCGACGGAAGTTCTATCGGTATATACAAAAATGTGAATCTATAATCATTGAAATCACTACTATATATCTCGTTATCATCAATTATTTTTTTAATGTTGAACTTCACACCTCTGAACAAAGTTGATGAGAAACTATCTTCACCACCGAACTTCATTCTTGAATACTTTTTTGTAAATCTTTTGTTATCATCTGTTTTTCGACAAACGAGTTTTTCAAAATTATCAACATCTGTATCCATGAAAATATCAACACATCGTTTAAGAAAAGACTCATAAATTGTACTTCCATTAATTTGCTGATATGAATAAATTCCAATATTGTCATACACATACTGATAATTATCACCACTACACATCGATTCATCCCTTGTCACATAGTATGGCATCGAATGTGTGTGTTCATTTATTGAATAATCAAATGTAAATGTGTTTGAAGAAAGATTGCTCGTATCGAAAACTTTACTCATATTAAGACGATATGAGTTTTCACAACTATCTTTTTCATCATCATAATACCCCCATTTATTCACATAAGGAACACTTTTATTCTCAGTTGATAACTCTGGAATAAGATTTTCCATAAAGTACTCATACTCACTTTCAATAGGTCTTCCATCCGAATCCCTCAAATATCCATTTGCAAGTGTCATCACACTACTTCTCTCATATTCTACATTATCATTCACAAACACGTTTTTTGATTTTTCTTCCAATTTTTTACATTCATCGACAAATGCACGGCAACTTCCATAGTTTGAAAACACTAAATCAAAATCAAAATCAAACACTGGGAAGAAACTCAAAATACCGAACTTTGGATAGAATCTATCTATTATTTCAACCATGTTTGTGTTGGAAACAGACACGAATTGTCCGTTATCATCCGTCGATACTTCATAGTAGTCGTTCTCAATTTCATCATTCTCATTTACAAATGGAACACACGATACGATTTTTGCATTTTTTTTATTATCGTCTCCACTTTTCAAATATCTATCATTTGTAAACTGTCTTTTATCACTTGCATTTATCTTGAAAACACACCCCTTTGTACTACATCCACCCTCAAGATTTCTTGTGTTTCCATTTATAGTGATACGATTATTTACTATCAAAGAATTGTCCGGAACAATAGCGTAATCCAATCCTACATTTTCGTTGGAATACACACATCTTAAAACAACAGTTGTGTCTTTATATATAGCATCGAAAAAATGTTCCTCGTCACCAAGTGAATTTATACAGTCACACAAAGCCTTGGTCATATCTTTCAAAGTTCCTCGTGTGGAGAATTTGGTTCCTTCAAACTTTCCAATTCCAAGAGGGTTTGTATCTTCTTCTGTCACTGCAGTGAATGTCTTATACACAACACTGTCTTTGTAGAATTTTATCTCCTCACCTTGTCTAAACTTCTTGTTTATCGTGAAAGCGAACTCAGATTTACCACCGCCATTTACCCTTTCACAATACGATGACACACTATCATTTTCAAAACCACATATTGTACTGAGGTCAAATTCTTTGTCAGTTATCTCAACTATTTTGGTATTATCCATGTCAAAATAGTTGTCATACATGTCATACACTTGGTGTATTCCGTTGAACTTATCCTTGATATAGTAAAATGAAAGTTTGTCAGTTCTATCATAATTGTATGTTCCAAGTTCTTCAGTTTTGTCAAAAACAAGTCTTATATTTTGGTAACCACTTCTCTTTAAAACTGTTTTTTCCAACAATTCTTCCGGTTTACTTACAATGAATGTATTACTTCTATATTTTGCTTCAAACTCAAATAAATCTATATTATTACAATATAAACCAAAATATCTTACAAACTTATAATTCTCAGTATCGTCGTCATCAAAAAGGAACTCAAAGTTTATAATATATGGGAAAATCAAGTTATTTCTTTTGAAACCACTTGTAATCCACTCATCGGAATGAAGTATTGTGTTATCATTTTCAAGAAGTTCTGTTCTAAAATTCTCAACCTTAGAAGTCAACACACCATGTTTCTTATCAATACCATAATATGTTATCTCATTCGACGAAAAATTCACATATATAGACTTATCGAACTCAAAACCTGGTTGTTCGATATATTTTTTAATATAATTTCCTATTGGTGTTCCTTCTCTCAAATCAAAACTCTTAACTATCTTTGCATTGTTAATTATGTCAGTATTGATATTAAACTCATCATCAATAGGTTTTCCATTCTCATCAAAAGTAAGATTGAAATTACTCGGACCATCCACCTTGAATATGACAAAATAGTTTGGTAGTTTCTTTCGTAGGTACAATGGTGCTATAAAACCAAGTTCTTGTGGATACTGTTTTGAATCAATACTTTCTGCACCACACCAGTACATGGTTTCAAACTGTTTGTCATAATTGTCACATATTGAAAAATCGGATTCTTTCTGAAAGACATCATAAGCGGACTCAAATGTTCCAAGAAGAAAATTTCGAATATCCCTGTTAAACGGGGATGTTCCTTTAACACTCACATTTTTATACTTTTGTGTGACGAGAAGTGGATTAGCATTATATGATTCCAAGTACATATTTTTCCCATCATACATAAGTTTTGTGTTTGTTGTCAAAAGAGGATTGGTTCTCACAAGCTGCATACTCACATCATCATCCAACCTAGTGTATTGTCCGTTAAATATCTTACTCATATCTATATATTTTATATGGTATTTATGGGTATAAAACAAAAAGAAGGTTTCATAGAAACCTTCTTTTTAAAACCATCTATACCGGCAAATAACTCTATTGCCTTATACTTTTTCATTTTCAACAAAATCCATATACAAAAACATACCTTTACTCATATTATATGTTCCGATAATATCGTCTTTTTCAAACTCTATCATATTCTCGGTAACATAGTCCGGACCACTCGCTTGATTCAAATCAATAAGTTTTCCAAAATATACAAAATTGGGTTTCTCTGGGTCATAATAATTAATCACACTTCTACTCTCCAATTCCACACAAACACGTGATGTGAATTTAACCATTCTTTGCAACTGTATGCAAAAATATTCTTTGTCTTGTTTTAACTCGTATTTTTCACAAAATTTTATTTCCATTTAAGATAAAAGTTTAGTTTCTAACTCATTATACAAAATATCTTCCATCATCTTGAACATTTTAGTTCTCGAATCAAGAATTCTTCTGTCTATTGATACGTTATTATTGTTATACAATTCTTTACATTTCTCACATACAAAATTTTCAACATCGTTTCTTCTCTTGTCTGTATATATTTTATCACCACAGATAGCACACTTCCATTCAATTAAATTACGATTTCTTTCATATATTGCTCGGTCACATATACAATTGAACAAAGGGTCGAAAATTAAATCCAATTCTTGGTTTTCGACCCTTTGTATCAGAGTTTTCTTAAATTTTTTAAGTTCAAGTTCTTCAATTATCCCCATAAAAGTCCCCCCAAAAAACAAATCGACAAAAAAGCAAGAAGTAACAATAAAACATTCTTAAATGTAAGATATTGTTTTTCAAGTATATATGCTGGTGTGAAAACTATAAGATAACCATGTTCAAATGTTTTTCCATCATCTTCTTCAAGTGGATTCAATGAATATGCAAGAAGGTCTATTATATTGTGTTTCACAAGAATGTTTTGAATTTCAGTCAATTCATCACGTAGAATCATCTCATCTTCTGGAGAACCTAGTTCTACTTTAACATCCCTATTGATTACTTTATATATACGACCGAACCAATCTGATTTAAGTCCGTACTTGAGAAAATCTTCCTTATTTTTTTTATAGACCGTTCTAACTTCATGCCACACACGACACTCATTGATAAAATTTTTAATCCACATATTATTATAAAATATTTTCAAAGTATTTATTAACAACTTTTGCAATCTTTTGAATGTGTGGGTGAGCATGTTTTTCAAGTCTTCTGAACAACCACATCTTCCAATCTAAAGTATATGCACACATCATAAACTCAGTCTTCACATCGAGATTAAGCACTCCACGTGCATCTTCAGGTCTCCAACCTTTGTCTATCAATATAAGATAACTTTTCTCCGCCTCTTTTAACGCCTTCTCATAAATTCTCCAATCGTCTGAACAAAGTCTTAAAAAACTAAGTTTATCTTCAAGATTCCATTCATTTAAATCAAAAGGCATTGTTTCACCACAATTTTTTCGTATAATGTCTTCTTTATTTAAATTATCGATAAGTTCATAAAACTTAGAAGGTAATGAAAATGTAATACTTTTATCAAACTTATTTTTAGCATAATTGACAAATCTAGTCGATTCTTGAGCATAGGAAATACCCCAAACACCACGATGTCTTTCAACAGACTGACTTCCAACTCTATCCATAATAAACTTGAAACAATATCTCTTATGATGATTCTTTGTAGGTTCACACCAATATTTCAAATCAGACTTCCAGTCTTTGTCAAATTTATTCTCTATGGCTTCAACAGGGTCTTTGTAACCTCCTTGCATAATTGTTCTATATGTAGTTGTGACATATACACCAGAAAATTTCCATTTGACTCTCGAATACCTGTCAAAAACATATTTTAGATATTTGTGTATCTGAAATATGTTATACTTCAAATACACAGTTCCAAATTCAAGTACAGATGTATGTCCAGATGGGATTATTACATCTTCTATTATTCTATGTGCAGAACCATCTTTGATAAGATTTTCTGTCTTATAACAGATACGGGCAGCTTTTTCCATCATTTTGAACATACCCTCTATACCAGGTTCTTGTTCAATAAAATCTACTTTATCCTCTAAATATTTCATATATTAAATATAACAAAAAACCATAAATAATATATATTTACATTCTTAAAATGAATAACATTTTAAATTTTGATGACTATCTTCTCGAGTCCAACAGTATTTACACATTGACACCGGAAGTTAAAACAAAACTTCTCGAACTCGACGAAAAATACCATAAACTTATAGAAAAGTTCAGAACAAAATATGTTGCAACAACTTGTTCAAATTTAAAAGAAGAGTTTGACAAATTTATTTCTGCAAAGAATATGGGTCAAAAATATTATCCACAACTCGAAATAGAAAACTCAAACGTTGACAACAAACTGATGGAAAACTTTGAAAAACTGAAAGATGAGTTCAAAAAAATAAAAGACGATTGCTACATAGTTAAGTTTTATTTAGAAAAAATAGAAGGTATGCTTGAAGGATTGGAGTTAAGAAAACAACTTGAAACCGGAGATTATACAACACCAGATAAAAATCCAGTTGATAAAAGTTTATATGAAGAGGCATTGGAATGTATAAAAAACAATCCATATAAAAAACCTGATTTCAAAAATGACAGAAATATAGAAAGTGACAAATGTCTTGAAGAAATAGAAGATGCTCTTGATGAACTTGGATACAACTTTGAAGTTCAAATAGACGACAATATGCTTCCAAGAATGAATGTCAAGATGGGAATGGTGAATGTAAATAGAAAATCAAGATTTTCGGAAGACGACATTGATGGTCTTATTGCTCACGAAATTAAAGGACATGTCGGAAGAAGATATTACGGAAAGGAAACTGGTCTGTGGTTGTTTGCTTATGGTTTGCAGTCAAGTTCAACATACGACGAGGGTCTTGCTGTATGGAACTCATTAAATCTCGTAAAACACAAAAAAGATAATGTGATGTTCAATATTGCAATGAAAACTTGTGTTTCATATTTGATGTTTGAAATGGACTTCTGTGACTTATTTGACTGGGTGAAAAAGAAAGCACCTACGATGACAGATTATACCGCTTTCAAAATAATAGTAAGACCTAGAAGACGAAACAAAGACTGTGAAATAAAATCCGGTGAACCTATGACAACATATTTCAAAGGATACAATATGGTGAAAGATATGGACAACAAAATGAGAGATGATATCCTTCATTACAACATCGGACCGAATCAAATATTTGAACTCGAAAACATAAAAGAGTTCTTGAAAGTGAATAAATTCAAAAAACTACAATAAATATAATATATACAAAAATTTCAATATGATAAGAAAATTTAGTGATTTTATAACAGAATCTGATGAAAATTCCAATGAAATTGTAACATATAGATGGTTTGATTTTTACAAAAACACATGGGTAAGAACGAAATGCAGAATAATTTCAAAAACCAATAAAACTGCTAAAATAAAACTTATAGACTTCGGTCCAAAAGGTGCCGGTCCAGGAACAATATTACCAAGAGTACATTTGTCTTCATTAAGTGGTTTTGATAAAAAAACACAACAAAAAGAACCAGATTTGTCTTGGAGAAAAGCCACAGACCCAGATTGGGACAAAGAAGATAAAGACGAACTGAACGAAAGTAAAAATTCAGTAGAAAGAAATTCTGAGGCAAAAAATCTTGTCGAACTGACAAAGAAATATGTCAAAGATGGTGATATGGAAAACGCCGGAAAAACTTGGTGTATGATTTATGACATATACGAAGATATGTACAACGAAGATACACATACTGAAGAAGAAAGATTTAAACTATTCACAGATTTTCAAGAAATTATGAGAAGTTTTACAGATGATGAGGTTTTCGGAATCACAGATTATTTGAAAAAACAATATTATAAAGAATAAAAAAGGAGAGGGTTTCCTCTCCTTTTTTTTATTTCTTTCTATATTTGTTCCAAACTTCATTAGAATCTATCGGTTCTTTGTCAAATTTGTGTTCAGCCTTATTATACCAAATCATAATAAGTTCATCTTCATTTTCCGGTTCACATTTAATGTTATTGTAATATGCATACAATCCAACAAATTCAACATTTGGGTCATCAAAACCATAATCTCTAAAGAAATCATCATTCAAATCATCGGCGGTAAATTCAGGTTCATCACCAAGTTCAAATGAACCGTCATCGTCTGTAAACATACCTTCAGGTTCGTGGGTGTTATTTGAAATATACTTGTCGAGGTCGTCGTCATTCCAACTTTTACTACAACAATTCTCATTTATAAATTCTTCAAATTTCTTAATCATAACATAATATTTTTTATACTTTATTTATGATTATTTTATTTTTTTCTTCAATTCATAAAGGTCTTCAAGATACATCTCTTTTGTACCCTTCTTCATAAACTCCATAATCTGCTCTTTCTTTTCTTTCGCTTTCTGAAGTAATTCCTCATATCTTTCTTTCGTGAGTGAATATATAGGCATTGACAAAAGATAGTTGTAACTATCGTCTATTAACTTATAATCGTTCTTTGACAACCAAGAAACAATCTCATCCTTTGGTTTGTTGTTTATTGTTAATTTCTTGTCGATTATAGATTTAATGAACTTAGCCTTCATGTTTATCACATCAAGTTCATCATTCCATTTGTTGATAAAATATTCCTTTCTCTTCTCATAGTACTTAATTCTAAAATCAACGAAATATGAAAGCATATCCTCTGCACAGTCAAATATCTTAAGTTTTCCATTCTCGTCTAGTGTAGTGAGGTTTTCAGTCACGGAATCGTTTATCTTCAAAAATTTTTCAAGTTTCTCCTTATCAGACACTATTTTGTCAAACTCTTCCTTTTTAAATTTCAAAACATAGTCAACACTCAACGATGAATTGTTGTCGTAGTCACGAATTATTTTATTTTCAACGAGTTCATCAAGATAAGACTCATATTTTTCAAAAGTGATGTCTGGTGGAAGTTCAGTAACGTGTATCTCTGGTTTTCTGTCTGAAATCTCATACTTACCATGAATATACCACTTTCTGCTGTTTTCTTTGTCACGAACCCACTCACCAGAAAACTCTGATAACCAAGGTTTCAATTCCTTTATCTTCTTTCCATTCAGATGGTCTATACATGCTTGTATGACATCATTGGGGTATCTTCCAAGTATGTTTGAACTATACCCCATTCCAATAGAAATGTTTGGATTTACTATAATTATTGGTATTATAGGGAGGTAAAATTTTGGTTCAACAACAACACCTTCTTCAATTTGGTTTTCAATAAGTTCAAAATCCTTAAAACATAGTCTAAAATTTTGATGTAATTTTGTTGAAATATATCGTGGTGCCCCAGCCACAGGTGAACGAAGTGTTCCATATTGACCAATACCATCCAATATGGGAATATTATTTTTAAATTTTTGACCCATATTTGTAATTAAATCATCCATAGATTGATTTCCGTGATGATAATATGCCTCCATAGCGGTTCTACCAGTTAATTGAAAAACTTTCATAGGCTTTTCATTACCAGTCTTCCATATTTTTTCTGCAACATAAACAACTTTTCTTTGACTTGGTTTAAATGAATCTATTATGGATGGAATACACCTATTTTCTAAAATATCTATTGCATATTCCTTCAACTCACAATTTAAAAAATCTGTTACTGTTCTAGTTTTCATAAACATGTGTTATTTTTAACGGATTTTTGATAAAAATATTATTTTAATTTCTCTTTCCTTTTATCAGTATCCTTACCGAACCAGATTTCAAGTTCGTCCAATGCACAATCATCCAACTCATAGTAGTAGATATTCGGATTCTGTACTATTTCTTTATATTCACAATCGTCTAAAGCACCTAATCCTTTGAAATATTCTATATCCCACTTAGATTGGTCGTTTTTCTCACACCATTTATCAAAATCACTTTTATTGTAAAATTTTTCAGACTTCTTTCCTTGTTTGGCTATTAAAATCGGTGTGTCAACTCTGGATACCCTATGTTCTTTGATGAGTTCCGGCCAATAGTAGGCGAAGATGTTCAAAAGAAGACTAGAAATTTGATACCCGTCTGAATCCTGGTCTGAATATATTCTTATCTCGTGTATTCTCAAATTGTCTTGGAACACTTTTGTACCACGATAAATAAAAGGACTCTTACCGAACTGCAAACCCATTGCCGCCATAATTCCCTTCAACTCCTCGTTTGCACGAACCTTATCCTTGGATGATACTCTAACATTCAATATTTTTCCTCTGATTGGAAACAATGCTTGTGTGTTCGGGTCTCTGAACTTACGGAAACCGGCGGCAGCTGAGTCACCCTCAGTGATAGACAATGAAGTCTTGCTCTTTTTCAAGGTACCCGCCCATCTGCAATCAACAAGTTTTTCAACCTTGACCTTTGCAATAGTCTTGTTCGCCTCTCTCTCCGCCTTACTGTCGTCGGCCATTTTCTTTTTATCCAACCAATCAGTGATTGAGTTTGTTATTTCACTCTTGTAAATCTGACTCAAAAACTTCTCTGTGAGTTCTATACTCGTACCAAAGTTCTTGACATCGGAAATGAGTTTCTCCTTTGTTTGTGAAGAGAAACTCGGTCTGATTATAGTTGAATTTACAAAAAGAAAAATATGATTCTTTATCTGACCAGGTAATATGTCAGTCTTGTATTTTTTTGAAATTTTCTCCCTCAAATACGGTGTAATCTGGTCTATTATATAGTTGATATGACTACCACCGTCATAGGTGTATACTGAATTGACATAACTCACCTGTTGGAAGTTTCCGGAATTACTCAATGCAACACCGACCTGCCAGTCTTTGTTTTCTATGTAAATAAGTGGATTACTCTCATCAAGATACATATTGCAGTAGTCCTTGAATGAGTTTATCATAATTTTCTTACCTTGAAAGAATATGGTGAGTTTTGGATTACATCCAGCAATCTCATAGACTCTCTTTTCCATAATCTTTATATCATCATCTGATATTTCCTTCATACCGAAACGTGAGAGTTCCGGTGTATATGTTATCCTTGTGAAGTGTTTTGAAGTAGATGTAATTTTCTCCTTTGAATGTTTCTTCATATTATTAGTCCACTCCATCTCGAACTTCTTTTTACCGTCAGCGGTTTCCACTCTGAACGATGTAGAGAATATATTTGAAATCTTACTTCCTAAACCATTCACACCAACCCAACTTCTGTCTTCGTCATCATTATAGTTTGATGAACTTCTTAAATTTCCGAAAATCATCTGTGGAACATACATCTTCGTATCCTTATGCATTTCAACAGGAATACCACCATTATCAAACACAGATATTGTTCCATTTACCTTGTCTATCTCAACCTTTATTGTATTAAGACTTGTATTCGGTCTTTTGCTCTCATCGACGGAATTTGATATAATCTCATCAAAGAGTTTGTGGAAACCAGGATTATACAATACCTCTTTCAACACAAACTTACCATCTTCAAGGACATATTGGTTTGACTTTTCAGACACAACACTTCCGAGAAACGAAGCTGGTCTCAAAAGTGTGTGGTCTATATCAGACAGTGTTTTGTAAATTTCGTTAACATCTTTCTTCATACAAATAAAGATAACAAATTATTCCATCTTTGGTTTATATTCGTCTTTTATTGGACAATTATCAAACATACTCCCATTAATCAACACTCCATCTTTTATTCTCTTTCCATTTAAATTCCATTTTGATAAGTCTTGATTGAATGATGTTGCATCATAAAACATACGAATCATTTCTTTAACACTACTAACATTCCAATCACCGATTGGTTGATTGAATGATGCTGCACCAAGAAACATACATTTCATATCTATAACTTTTAATACTTTCCAATTACCTATTGGTTGATTGAATGATACAGCATTAAAAAACATACTATTCATATCTTCAACTTTTGATACTTTCCAATTACCAATAGGTTGATTGAATGATACAGCATTAAAAAACATACTATTCATATCTTCAACTTTTGATACATTCCAACCGGTTATATCACCATTGAACTTTTTCTCGTTGAAAAATAAGGATTCCATACTTTTAATATCTGAAGTATCTATATCGTTGAAGTCACCCTCATCTCCCCTCACTTTAATCATTCTTTCCAATAATTTTTTCAAATTTTTTCTATCTTTCGGTTTATAACCTATTCTATGATATTTTTTATTATTATCTGTGAAGGAAACTATTTCGACATTGAGACCATTTATGTCTATAATATCTTCTTCTCTTACCATCTCACCGAAATATTCTTCGGTTATAGTTTTAAGTATTCCCATATTATTTCATCTTAAGTTTATATTTCATCTTTGGTTTATATTCGTCTTTTATCGGACAATTAATAAACATATCGTCTGTATATTTTTTAATTAAATTCCATTCTGATAAATCTTGATTGAATGATGTTGCATTAAAAAACATTTTATTCATATATATAACACTAGATACTTTCCAATCACCTATTGGTTGGTTAAACGATGTAGCACCTTTAAACATATAACTCATAATTCTAACATCTGAAACGTCCCATTTTCCAATAGGTTGATTGAATGATGTTGCATTAAAAAACATTTTATTCATATATCTAACACTAGATACTTTCCAATCACCTATTGGTTGGTTGAATGATTTTGCACTATAAAACATAGAATCCATAACCATAACATTTGAAACGTCCCAACCGGTTATATCCCCGTTAAAAGCATTATTATCTTCAAATAACGATTCCATACTTTTAATATTGGAAGTATCTATATCATTGAAGTCACCTTCATCACCCCTCACTTCAATCATTCTTTTCAATAATTTTCTTAGACTTTTTAAATTTTTCGGTTTATACCCAGTTTTATGAAATTTTTTATTGTTGTCGGTAAAAGAAACTATTTCAGCATCAATACCTTCTATGTTTATTTTGTCTTCCTCTCTTTCGGTCTCACCGAAATATTCTTCTGTTATAGTTTTAAGTATTCCCATATTATTTCATTTTAGGTCTGTATTCGTCTTTGATAGGGCAATTATCAAATATGTTTTTTATATTTTTTTCAGTTAAATCCCATTCTGATAAGTCTTGATTGAATGATGTAGCACTTTTAAACATACAACTCATATCATAAATCTTTGATACATCCCATTTTTCAAATGGTTGATTAAATGATGTTGCATTATAAAACATAGAATTCATATATATAACTTTTGACACTTTCCAATTACCAATATGTTGGTTGAATGATTTTGCATTTTTAAACATATAACTCATACTTATAACTTTTGATACTTTCCAATTACTGATGGGTTGATTGAATAATGTTGCACCAAAAAACATATGACTCATATTTGTAACTTTTGATACTTTCCAATTACTGATGGGTTGATTGAATGATGTTGCACCTTCAAACATATGAGACATATCTTCAACACTTGAAACATTCCAATTGCCAATATGTTGGTTGAATGATGTTGCTTTACGAAACATACAACTCATATCTTCAACTTTTGATACGTCCCAACCGGATATATCACCGTTGAACTTTCCGTTTTCTTCAAATAAAAAACTCATGTATTTAATATCTGAAGTATCTATATCATTAAAGTCACCCTTGTTGCCCCTTACTTCAATCATTCTTTCCAATAATTTTCTCAAATATTTTAAATTTTTAGGTTTATATCCTCTTCTATGATATTTTTTATTATTGTCTGTGAAAGAAACTATTTCAACATCTAGACCCGTTAAATCTATCATATCTTCTTCTCTTAATGTCTCACCGAAATATTCTTCGGTTATAGTTTTAAGTATTCCCATTTTTATTCATTATTATTTTCAACATCATTACTCTCATCAACTGCTCTCATCCCTTTTGCAAAATATCTAAAATCTTTATATTTGTTTTTACCTCCAAATTTTCTTAATACACGGTCTGCAATAATTCTTGCATCTCTCATATCATAAAGATGTGTGTCCTTTCTTGTTGAAAATAACCAAGTTATAGTTTCATCTCTTTCTATGATATATTTCACATTATTTTTCTTGTCATCAACAATCAAACCACCACCTTGACTACCGGCAAAATATATACTTTCATCTCTTTTTTGTACCATTCCACCTGTTCTATTGTCTATTACGTATTTCATAACATAAATATTTAAAATTGTATAATATATTTATGGGAAGAATTAAGGATGACGGTAGTATATCCGTCGGTAAAAAAAATATAAAATCCACAAACAATATAAACAAAAAAACAGTCTGGTCGTCAAAGAAAGTTGATGAATGGATGAAAGAATATTCAGAAGGTTATGCTCACAAAGACAACCCATGGTTGGACGGTCAAATAGGTATAAGGAATCCCGATATAGTCTTTGAGTATACACCTGAAGAAATACAAGAATTGACAAAATGTGCCAATGATATTTTCTATTTTGCAAATAATTACTGCTGGTGTCTGCAAGGCAGCAAGGGTTACCAACCACTTACTTTGAGAGACTACCAAGAAGAAATGCTGGAAGCATACGACAAAAATCGCTTCAATATTACGTTAAGTTGCAGGCAAATTGGTAAGTGCCTGATTTTCAATAAGTTAGATACACAAAATGATGGAAATTTGTCTCATAAATATATTGAAGATATTTATATTGAAAGAAAAAAAGGTTTTTTATCAAAGTTAAAATCAATATTGTTTAAAATTTATAGAAAATTATGAGTAAAAAAGTCTGTAAAAAAATTTGTGAAAGATGTGGTAAAGAATTTGAAGCATCATCTGGTTATGTTCATTTCTGTGATGAATGTTCAATTATTGTAAAAGAAGAAAAAAGAAAAAGAAACAACGAAGCGAGACTTATTGCAAAACAAAACAAACTGCTGAAAGGTGTGGAGAACGTGGATTATGTGATTGACCGATGGAATGGTCTTCCCACTACAAGAATTACCGGAAGATGGTTTAATGAAAGACATCCAGGAAGGACAATAGAGGAATACTTACAAGAATTTCCGGATGCCAAACTTGTATGTGAAAAGACACACAATATGATTTCTGAAAGTACCACAAAGTCCATGAATAGACCGGAAATGAAAAAACTTTTTTCCGAAAGATTTTCTGGTGAAAAGAATCCCAATGCAAAATGTAACACAACGGAAGAACAAAGAAAGTCGATTTCACCGTTTTCAAAATCGTTCAAAGGATATGAAGGTATGAGTGAATATGAAATAGATAGTAAAATAAATTCATATCGTCAGTATGACAGAAAGGACCGTGTGACATCACAAATTGGATATTGGATAAAAAAAGGGTATTCAGAAGAAGATGCAAAAAAGATAGTTTCTGAAAGACAAAAGACATTCACGCTTAATAGGTGTATAGAAAAATATGGTGAAGAAGAAGGCTTAAAAAAATGGAATGAAAGACAAGAAAAATGGAAAAAGTCTTTACAAAATTCTTTTGAACTTGATGGTGATAATAGAACACCGATAAGTAAATTTGAAAAATATTGTAAAGAAAGAATATGTGAATATTTAGAAATAGATGTACCAGAAAAACAAAAGTATATTTCTGATAAAAGTAATAATCATTACTCATATGATTTAACTATTGAAAATAAAATTATAGAGTTTAATGGTGACTTTTGGCACATGAATCCAGACATATATGATAAAAATTCATATAATAAAGTAAAAAATATGAGTGCAGAGGAAATTTGGAAATACGACATGGAAAAAATAAAATGTGCCGAATCTCATGGATACAAGGTTTTGGTTATCTGGGAATCAGAATACCGAAAAGACAAAGAAGGAACGATACAAAAATGTATCGATTTCTTAACAAAATGACAATTATGAAAAAATTCTTAAAACAAATTATACTTTTCCTTATTGAGTTGATAGAAAAATTTGAATATAGGAATTTAGAATTGGATGAAGATGACATAAGTAAGAAAATTATAGACACCATAGATATATCCGACGAAGGTCTTATGATTTTGTCACACGATGGTTATCATCCAATAACACACATACATAAAACACAACCTTATCATATATACACACTGGTTCTTGAATCTGGTGACAAATTGGAGTGTGCAGACAACCATATAGTATTTTGTAAAGGATTTGAACAAAAATTTGTAAAAGACCTTACAACAGATGACTTTGTAATCACAAAATATGGATTATCAAAAGTCAAGTCTGTCACAAAGTCAAAACACAAGGTTTCCATGTACGACGTTACAGTCGACTCGGATGACCATTCATACTATGGTAACAACATATTAAACCACAACACGGTTATCGCTGCCGTATTCATACTGCACTATATTATCTTCAACTACGACAGACATGTGGCCATTGCTGGTAATAAATTTGCCACGGCGACGGAAATCATGGATAAAATAAAGGAAATGATGAATTATCTTCCTTTCTTTATGAAACCTGGTGTCAAAATAAACAACATAAGTAAGATGTCGTTTGCAAACGGTTGCCGTATCGAAGCACAAGCTACAACGAAACGTTCATTTATCGGTTATACAATCCACATGTTGTATCTAGATGAGTTCGCCCATGTGGAACCACACATACTTGATGAGTTCTATGAAAACATTATGCCTACTGTTTCTTCGATGGAGGATTCAAAGATTATAATTACATCCACACCTAACGGATACAATAAATTCTTCGATATATGGCAGGGAGCAATAGATGGTAAAAATTCATACCATCCAATCAGAGTTGATTGGTGGCAGGTTCCTGGACGAGATGAAAAGTGGAAAGAAAAAATGATATTCGACTGTGGTGGTGAGGATGAGTTTATGAGACAATATGGAAACTCATTCCTATCAACAGGTAACACATTGTTGTCTCCAGATTCACTTGCAAAACTACAAAAAGGTAGGGTAAAATACGTCTTCAAAGAAATACAGGAACTTGAAAAAAACTGGGATGAAGAATTTAGAAATCTAAAATGGAAACCGGACTTCAACATAGAGGATTTAAAGAATCCGAAATACGTGTGGGGATTGTCAATCGACCTTTCAGAAGGTGGTGGGGGTGACAACTCAATATTGAATTTCTTCAGACTTCAGGCAAAGCCAAAAGAACTGATAAAAAATATAGATGTAAAATCAGACGAGTATAAAAAGTCGGATTTCTTCCAATTCATACAAGTTGGAAGATTCAAATCCAACACAACAGATATCCAGACTCTCGCCAAACTTGTATACATAATTGTCACAAAAGTAATGAACTCAGATAAAATAAGAATCGTGTGTGAATACAATGCTTTCGGTGGTGAGTTTTTATTTCAGTTACAGAACGTTTTTGGTGACAAGAACAATTTTGATATTTCAACAATATTGAAGTTCAAACATTCAGAAGAATCTAAACAAAAAAAATATGGTTTGAAAGTCAACGGAAACAACAAACCAATCATGTGTATGAATCTAAAAGGATTAATTGCTTCCGACGGAATCATTGTGACAGACGATGACACGGTTGGTGAGTTTGAAGTTTTTTCCAAAGTCGGAAACACATGGAAAGCAAGTCGTGACCACGATGACCTTGCAATGAGTGTGGTGGATTTGACCGCCATATTCGACCATCCGTATTTTGATGTTATGATGGAAGAAGTTATGTATGAGGAAGGAAACGAAGAAATCGCTAAATTGTTTGAAACAAAACTTGATGAAAAGTTTAGTAATGTATATGACAACAATGATTTTATGAACATGAACATCGAGATGAGACAACAAACAAATGATTTTGATGAGTTCTTTAGAAGTAAGACAACATTATACACATAAATACCAATCAATTAAAAATTGGGACATTTTTAAAGAAAGAAAATAAAAAAAGGAGAGGTCATAACCTCTCCTTTTTTATAATATTTTTATAATAATTAACTTACTCATCATCATCATCGTCTTCATCATCATATTCAAACCAAGTTGGAAGATTATATTCATACGGACAATCACAAAACATATTTTTATTCATATATGGTTTATTTTTCCATTTTTTACCCCAATTTTCCAAACTTCCATTATTTCCAGAAAAATTTGAATATAGAAACATATCTTCCATATTTTTAACACTCTTAACATTCCATTCTGAAATATCTCCATCAAATTCCGAATCTTGAAACATTGATTCCATATATTCAACATTACAAACATTCCATTTTGAAATATCTCCATTAAATACTGTGGCTTGAAACATTTTACCCATATCGTTCACGTTTGACACATCCCATCCAGAAATATCTCCATTAAAATCACAACCATTTTCACATAAGTAAAAAAGTTCACAAAAATCTTCAAAATTAGATACATCAATGTCATTTAAATCACAAGATTTTCCCCTTAATTCTATAAGAGAACCTATTAAACTCATCAAAGTATACTTATCTTTTGATTTTATATAAAAACCATTTTTGTGATTTCTTCCATTTTTATCCTTAAATTCATGAAGTTCCACTCCTTTTGGTAAAGTTTCTGGCATAAGTAATTTATCTTCATCTCTTTCAATTTTCCAGAAATATTCTTCTGTTATAGTTTTAAGTATTCCCATATTATTTTTTACTAGGTTTGTATTCGTCTTTTATCGGGCAAAAAGAAAACATATACCTCATATATGTATCAGAAACTATGTTCCAATTACTTATATTTTGGTTAAATGATTTAGCATTAAAAAACATAGTACCCATATCTTTAACATTTGAAACATTCCAATTACCTATTGGTTGGTTGAATGATTCTGCATATCTAAACATACTATGCATATCTTTAACATTTGAAACGTTCCAATTACCTATTTGTTGGTTGAATGATATAGCCCTATTAAACATACAACTCATATCTCTAACACTTGAAACATTCCAACCAGTTATATCCCCATTAAAAGTTTTATTTTCTCTAAATAACGAACTCATGTATTTAATATCAGAGGTGTCTATATCGTTGAAATCACCATCATATCCTCTTTTTTTAATCATTCTTCCCAATAATTTTCTCAAGTTATCTTTATCTTTAGGTTTATAACCTCTTCTATGTAAATTTCCGTTATTGTCTGTGAAAGAAACTATTTCTACATCAAGACCATCTATGTCTATTTCATCTTCTTTTCTTACTGTCTCACCGAAATATTCTTCGGTTATAGTTTTAAGTATTCCCATATTATTTCAT
>AUXO016768802.1_pt1:17500-25157 | contig 25157 bp, 16 predicted proteins | sample 768731 | NCBI WGS metagenome assembly AUXO01 (sample SAMN02715735, study PRJNA202380) | gut metagenome | biome: sheep rumen | host: Ovis aries | place: New Zealand: Palmerston North | reverse complement strand
AATAAAACATATGGAGTTTTTGGAACTACAATTGATCTCTTTATTACATTAGCTAAAACTTATTTTTTCTTATTCGTTTCTATCATAACAAGATGGTCTTTGCCTAGGCTAAGAATGGATCAATTATTAAATCTTGGATGGAAATTTCTTTTACCTATTTCTCTCGGTAATCTATTATTAACAACTTCGTCTCAATTGTTTTCACTGTAAAAGATTTATTTTCTATATTCATAACTTGTCTCAAATAAGAGAAAGAAATAAAACAAAAATATTCATAGATATTTACGATATGTTCCTTATGGTAACTGGGTTCATGAATTATGGTCAACAAACAGTCCGAGCTGCAAGGTACATTGGTCAAAGTTTCATGATTATCTTATCTCACGCAAATCGTTTACCTGTAACTATTCAATATCCTTATGAAAAATTAATCACATCGGAACGTTTCCGCGGTCGAATCCATTTTGAATTTGATAAATGCATTGCTTGTGAAGTATGTGTTCGTGTATGTCCTATAGATTTACCCGTTGTTGATTGGAAACTGGAAACTGATATTCGAAAGAAACGATTGCTAAATTACAGTATTGATTTCGGAATCTGTATTTTTTGTGGTAACTGTATTGAGTATTGCCCAACAAATTGTTTATCAATGACTGAAGAATATGAACTTTCAACTTATGATCGTCACGAATTGAACTATAATCAAATTGCTTTGGGCCGTTTACCAATGTCAGTAATTGATGATTATACAATTCGAACAATTCAAATAAAATAAAAAAAGAGAATTTTTTATAATTAAAAATTATTTATATTCTTATAAAATAAAAAAGAAAATCAGATTTTATATTTTTGTTTTAATATAGTTTCAAACTAATCTTTAGTATAAAGACTGGAATGACATTGATTATCTAACTGTAACTATATATCAATCAATTCAAACTCCTTAGGATTTTTTTTCAATGCAAAAAAAAAATTAAGTATATAAAAATTTTTTTCCTGGTCATATCAATACGGTCATGAAATTTCGATTTCTTTGTCTTTTTTTTTACATATAATGGATTTGCCTGAAACGCTACACGATTTTCTTTTAGTCTTTCTGGGATCGGGTATTATATTAGGAAGTCTAGGAGTAGTATTACTTACCAACCCTATTTTTTCTGCTTTTTCGTTGGGACTGGTTCTTGTTTGTATATCCTTATTATATATTTTATCAAACTCCCATTTTGTAGCTGCATCACAGCTACTTATTTACGTGGGAGCTATTAACATTTTAATCATATTTGCTGTGATGTTCATGAATAGTTCCGAATATTATCAAGATTTTAATCTTTGGACTGTTGGGGATGGAATTACTTTGATAGTTTGTACAAGTATTTTTGTTTCACTAATAACTATTATTCCAGATACTTCATGGTACGGAATTATTTGGACTACAAGACCAAATCAGATTATTGAGCAAGATTTGATAAGTACTAGTCAACAAATTGGAATTCATTTATCAACCGATTTTTTTCTTCCATTTGAACTAATTTCAATAATTCTTTTAGTTGCTTTGATAGGTGCAATTGTCGTAGCTCGCCAGTAAGAAATCTTTATAGAATTAGTAATATAAATCAAGATTTTTTTTTTTTCAATTCTATGTTATGTATAAACTCTTTTTTTTTTATTGCCAATATATTCTTTTGTTCCAGACTTGGTATATTCTTTAGTCAATTGAATCTGTTGAATTGTTGTTCATATTGAAATGAATCAAAATTAATAAGGAGTTGGTCAATGATGCTCGAACATGTACTTGTTTTGAGTGCCTATTTATTTTCTATTGGTATCTATGGATTGATCACGAGCCGAAATATGGTTAGAGCCCTTATGTGTCTTGAACTTATACTGAATGCAGTTAATATAAATCTCGTAACTTTTTCTGATTTTTTTGATAATCGCCAATTAAAAGGAAATATTTTTTCAATTTTTGTTATAGCTATTGCAGCCGCTGAAGCAGCTATCGGACTGGCTATTGTTTCCGCAATTGCTCGTAACAGAAAATCAACCCGTATCAATCAATCGAATTTGTTGAATAAATAGCATTAATTAATCATAATTAATAAAAAAAATTCAATTCAAATAGTGAGTGTAATATTTATCAATTCAAATTAATATGTATTCTACACAACTTATGATCATGTTTGCATTGCCTAAATCATAAGAAATCAAAGTATCCTGGTCCTCTTCTATTCCTTCTTCTAAATTTATCTAGACATCTTTTTTGATTAACAATTAACAATATTCTAACAAATCATTGATTCATCTGGTATATAAATATATGATTCATTTACGAGTTTACTAGATCGATAATTTTCATTTTTTATGTTCAAAAATTACTATAGATACAATGTCACATTCAGTAAAGATTTATGATACATGTATAGGATGTACTCAATGTGTCCGAGCTTGTCCCACAGATGTATTAGAAATGATACCTTGGGATGGATGTAAAGCTAAGCAAATAGCTTCTGCCCCAAGAACAGAGGACTGTGTTGGTTGTAAGAGGTGTGAGTCCGCTTGTCCGACGGATTTCTTAAGTGTTCGGGTTTATTTAGGGCCTGAAACAACTCGAAGTATGGGTCTAGCTTATTGATACGTTTCAAAAAACACCACACGAATACGTTTTTTTACTGGCAAAAACCCGTGCTCAAAAAAATATTTTGTATTTTTTTTTGAGCACGGGCTTTTCTGGCCCAAGTGTATCTTATTTTTATGACGAATTATTTTCCTTGGTTAACAATAGTTGTAGTTTTCCCAATAGCCGCAGGTTCCTTAATTTTCTTATTCCCTCATAGGGGAAATAAGGTAATTAGGTGGTATAGCATTTGTATATGCTTAATCGATCTCCTTCTAACAACCTATGCATTTTGTTATCATTTCCAATTGGATGATCCACTAATTCAACTGACGGAGAATTATAAATGGATCAATTTTTTTGATTTTTACTGGAGATTGGGAATAGATGGACTCTCTATAGGACCTATTTTACTGACGGGATTTATAACTACTTTAGCCACTTTAGCGGCTCAGCCGGTTACTCGAGAATACCAATTATTCTATTTCCTGATGTTAGCAATGTATAGCGGTCAAATCGGACCATTTTCTTCTCGAGACATTTTACTTTTTTTCATCATGTGGGAATTGGAATTAATTCCCGTTTATCTACTTTTAGCCATGTGGGGGGGAAAGAAACGTTTGTATTCAGCTACAAAGTTTATTTTGTACACTGCAGGAGGTTCTGTTTTTTTATTAATGGGAATTCTGGGTATCGGTTTATATGGTTCTAATGAACCAACATTAAATTTTGAAACATTAACTAATCAATCGTATCCTGTGGCGCTAGAAATAATATTATATACGGCATTTCTTATTGCTTTTGCTGTCAAATCGCCGATTATACCCTTACATACATGGTTACCAGATACCCACGGAGAGGCACATTACAGCACTTGTATGCTTTTAGCCGGAATCTTATTAAAAATGGGAGCATATGGGTTGGTGCGAATTAATATGGAATTATTTTCCCACGCTCATTCAATATTTTGCCCCTGGTTAATGATATTAGGTTCTATTCAAATAATCTATGCCGCTTCAACATCTTTTGGTCAACGTAATTTAAAAAAAAGAATAGCTTATTCTTCGGTATCTCATATGGGTTTCATAATTCTAGGAATTGGTTCTATAAGTGATACTGGGCTCAACGGGGCCATTTTACAAATAATATCTCATGGATTTATTGGCGCTGCCCTTTTTTTCTTGGCAGGAACTAGTTATGATAGACTACGTCTTCTTTATCTTGACGAAATGGGCGGAATGGCTATCCCAATGCCAAAAATATTCACGATTTTCACTATCTTATCGATGGCTTCTCTTGCATTGCCGGGCATGAGCGGTTTTGTTGCCGAATTGATAGTTTTTTTTGGAATAATTACCAGTCAAAAATATCTTTTCATGATGAAAATACTAATTACTTTTGTAACCGCAATTGGAATGATATTAACTCCTATTTATTTATTATCTATCTTACGGCAGATGTTCTATGGATACAAGTTTTTTAATACACCAAACTCTTATTTTTTTGATTCTGGGCCGAGAGAATTATTTATTTCGATTTCTATCCTTATACCCGTAATAGGTATTGGTATTTATCCGGATTTCATTTTTTCATTCTCGGTTGACAAGGTTGAAGCTATTCTAGCTAATTTTTGATAGAGCATTTTCATGAATAAATGAATCAAAAAGATAAAAAAACCTTATGAAAAAGAATATTTTTCTGTTAGATTCACTTAAAAAAATTGAAATTATAATCCAATATGTTTGTTGTTTGTGAGAACCCCTCGAATCATTACATTACTTGATTGAAAGGGTTCTCCACGATTTATGGAAAGTATATATTTATATGCTTTCCATATTTTTATTTCTCAGGTTCTTTACTCATTGAAATTTAATTAGATGTAAATGAACCATAACTATGTAGTCCTATTCCTAATAGATTGATCCCCAAATAACATATCCAAATTATAAGAAATCCGATAGAGGCCACTATTGAAGAATTTACACCTTCAAATTTTTTATTTTTTCTAGTATGTAAATAAATCGCGAATATGGTCCAAGTAATAAAGGCCCAAGTTTCCTTTGGATCCCAATTCCAATAGGACCCCCATGCCTCGTTAGCCCATACTGCCCCTGAAAGAATACCTATCGTTAAAAACAGAAAACCCAGACTAATAATACGATAACCCCAACGATCCAATTGTTGAATAAATTGAGACCTATAATAATTTCGAGAAGAATAAAAAGATGTTTTTCGTAAAACATTGTTTCTTTCATTCATATTCATGTATTTTATTTCGACAAAATCAACGGATTTATTTAAAAAATCCAAATTCTTGGTAAAAGCAAGAATTTGGATGGCTTCTTGAAACGTAATGACTAAAATAGCTACTGATAATAATGATCCACATAAAAGAGCTGCATAGCCCAATATCATCATACTTACGTGCATCATTAGCCAATGGGATTGTAGAGCGGGTACTAATATTACAGATTGATGCATTTTGGTTAAAAGACCCGAAGTCGCAAAGCCTTGGGTAAAAATAACACTTGGTGCGATTATTGTACTTAAAAGGTTTTTTTCCTTTTTAAAACACGGAACCATATGAAAAATGGAAAAACCCCATGAAAGAAAGATTAGTGATTCATATAAATCACTAAATGGTAAATGGCCCGAAAAAAACCAACGAGTAATTAACAATCCCGTTACACAGAAAAAAGTTATTATCATGGCTTTTTTGGACAAATCATATAATCCTACGATTTCATTGACTAATAAGGTTATCAAATGAATTGAAATAACAATTGATATGACGGAAAACGATATATGAGTTAATATATGCTCTAAAGTTGAAAATATCATATCTATAATGAAAATAAATATCTATAATGAAAATAAAAAAGGTATGAATACTAGGAATAGAAATAGGGAATTGAATTCATTATAGGACTTCTTCTTTTCAAATTTTAAAAATATAGCATAGGATGCCATGCCGCTACTCGGACTCGAACCGAGATGCTCTAGCACTGCTTCCTAAGAGCAGCGTGTCTACCAATTTCACCATAGCGGCTTACTCGAAATCATAATAACCAACTCTTTAGTCAATCGTCGAGATTGAAAGAATCACTTAAAGTGCACTATTTATTTAGTACATTTCTTTCCTAAACATTTAGTATAAATTGAGAATAAGAAGTAAATTTAAAATTTGTATTTATTCGAATATCAAAAATATGAAAAAATTAGATTCTATATATTTAGAATATATTATATATATATAATATATTCTAAATATATGTTCCATATTCTATACTAGTATTAGTATAAAATGAGTATTAAAGAATACTCTTTGAATCGAGCTAATTTATATTATTCCAATCCAACATTTTTATTTGTTACAAAAAAAACTTTTTGATTTACCTGTAAAAATGGATTGAGCTAATGAAAAGGCTTTCAATGCTGTCCAATATCCCTTTTTTTTCCAAAAATTTTTACGAATATTTTTTTTTGATATAGAAGTGCGCTTTTTTGGAACTGCCATACAATTAGGATAGTTTTTTTATTACTATAGTTCGATGTGAAAGACATTTGTTCTGTAAATGAAAACGAATTATTCTGTAATTAGCCGTATGTCTTATTTATCTTAATTCCCTCTTTCTTTTTTTCTATCTAAAGTAAAACCATTGAATATTATAAACCTTTTCCAAATATTTCATAGATAATAGATCTATATCTATGGATCTCTTTTTTCTTTTTATTGTAATGTAAAAGAATCAATTAGTTCAAAAAGAAACTAATTTATATTGTTTTTATAAGTTATATCAAAATAAACAAATGTTCTTCGTTTTGGTGTAATGATTTATCCCCACTCTCACTCTATATATCAAAATTTTGATTTTATTTATTATTATTTAATTTCATTATTATTTATTAATAGTGATTTTTCTTAATATATATATAAATGACTAACATAGTTATTTATATTACTTATAATTAATATTACTTAAAATAATAAGATTTTTTTTATTTTCACTAGGAATTTGGTTATTGGCCGATTTTGACTTTGTACTTTCCAATATTGGAACGATTGTGCAAAGATTCAGAAGAATTAAGAATATAAAATTCGATTTATTTATTCACTTTTTATTAACCGAACCCCTTTACAAAAGAGATAAAACAAATGAATAAGAAACAAAATTCATCAAGAATCAAAATATTTTTTATTCTTTATTTTTTTTTGTATGGAATATATACATCAATATTCATGGATCATACCTTTCATCCCACTTCCAGTTCCTATTTTTATAGGGGTAGGACTTCTACTTTTTCCTACGGCAACAAAAAATATTCGCCGTATGTGGGCTTTTCCTAGTATTTTATTGTTAACGATAGTTATGATTTTTTCGATCGATCTATCGATTCATCAAATCCAGAATAGTTCTATCTATCAATATGTATGGTCTTGGACTATAAATAATGATCTTTCTTTAGAGTTTGGCTACTTGATTGATTCACTTACTTCTATAATGTCAATATTAATCACTACTGTTGGGATTCTGGTTCTAATTTATAGTGATAGTTACATGTCTCATGATCAAGGCTATTTGAGATTTTTTACTTATCTGAGTTTTTTTAATACTTCAATGTTAGGGTTAGTTACTAGTTCAAATTTGATACAAGTTTATATTTTTTGGGAATTGGTTGGAATGTGTTCTTATCTATTAATAGGTTTTTGGTTCACACGTCCTATTGCGGCAAATGCTTGTCAAAAAGCGTTTGTAACTAATCGTGTGGGGGATTTTGGTTTATTATTAGGAATTTTAGGTTTTTATTGGATAACGGGTAGTTTGGAATTTCGGGATTTATTTCAAATATTCAACAACTTAATTTATAAGAATGAGGTGAATCTTTTTTTTGTTACTTTGTGCGCCCTCTTGTTATTTTGCGGATCAATTGCGAAATCTGCCCAATTCCCTCTTCATGTATGGTTACCAGATGCTATGGAAGGTCCTACTCCTATTTCCGCTCTTATCCATGCTGCTACTATGGTAGCAGCAGGAATTTTTC
>AUXO016768802.1_pt1:0-7500 | contig 25157 bp, 16 predicted proteins | sample 768731 | NCBI WGS metagenome assembly AUXO01 (sample SAMN02715735, study PRJNA202380) | gut metagenome | biome: sheep rumen | host: Ovis aries | place: New Zealand: Palmerston North | reverse complement strand
AGAACATTATGAAACTGCGCAAAGGGTTAAACAAACGTTACAACGTTACAAAGAACTTCAGGACATTATAGCTATTCTTGGGTTGGACGAATTATCCGAAGAGGATCGTTTAACCGTAGCAAGAGCACGAAAAATTGAACGTTTCTTATCCCAACCTTTTTTCGTAGCAGAAGTATTTACAGGTTCCCCAGGGAAATATGTTGGTCTAGCAGAAACAATTAGAGGGTTTAAATTGATTCTTTCTGGAGAATTAGATAGTCTTCCTGAACAAGCCTTTTATTTGGTGGGTAATATCGATGAAGCTACTGCGAAGGCTGCGAACTTGTAAATGGAGAACAAATTCAAGAAATGACTTTAAATCTTTGTGTACTGACCCCCAATCGAACTGTTTGGGATTCAGAAGTGAAGGAAATTATTTTATCTACTAATAGTGGACAAATTGGGGTATTAAAAAATCATGCGCCTATTGCCACAGCTTTAGATATAGGTATTTTGAAAATACGCCTTACCAACCAACAATGGGTAACGATGGCTCTGATGGGCGGTTTTGCTAGAATAGGCAATAATGAGATCACTATTTTAGTAAATGATGCGGAAAAGAGCATTGACATTGATCCACAAGAAGCACAACAAACTCTAAAAATAGCAGAAGCTAACTTGAATAAGGCTGAAGGGAAAAGACAAACAATTGAGGCAAATCTAGCTCTCCGACGAGCTAGGACACGAGTAGAGACTATACTAGAGTCTATCAATAGGTTCTAGTAACAAGTTGGTCCAGCAAAATAATTCAAAATTGAAAAAAATAGATAGAATAGAAAAAGATAGAAAATTCGAATAAAAAAAGAAAGGGTGAGTAGAAAAACTTATTAGATACCGGAATCAATGGTATCTAATAAGTTCTATCTATACCTTACCTACTATTGGATTTGAACCAATGACTCCTGCCGTATGAAAGCAATACTCTAACCACTGAGTTAAGTAGGTCATTTATCATCCTAAATAAAAAAAGTACCCATCTATCAGATCAATGGATTATAAATGTTATATTACTTAGAAACAATACCAACGCACTATCAATCAAAGAGATTCGATCATGTAATATTAATCTTGACAAGAATTTATTTATCGAATAAAATATGTATCAAAAGCACAAGGGCTATAGCTCAGTTGGTAGAGCACCTCGTTTACACACGCGCCAATGTTTTTTTTCATAGGAGTCCATCATGTAATTAAAAGAGTTGATCTTATTGAGAAATCCATGTCTTACTCCAGGAATAAAATAAGAGAACAATAGCCTGACAAAGGATTTAGACGTCAAATAAAATCCATAATGGATTTGAGATATTGATAAGGTGAATACTTAATCTATTCAATGCTAGGCAAATGAGTCTAGGGACCTCAAAAAAATTCTCTTTTCTTCCTATCTTAGGAACTTTAAGGTGTATGAAGTTTCATTTCCTATTTGATATTTTTATTTAAGTAGGTTGATAGAGAGTCCATTTAACTTTAGTTGATCCAGGCCAAAAGCAGACCTACGTCAGGATAACCTTCTTCTTTGAAAAACTTTGGTAGTGCTCTTAGATTAAAATCTAAAAAAAATAAATCAGAGCACAGGGAGTCATTTCCTTTTTCTTTGTGTAAAGAAAAAAGATGGTAGACTAATTGATATTTCTATCAGTTAATGAAAAAGCCCAATGCAAAAAAAAATGCACGTTGGGTTTTTAAAACAATTCAAATCATTTTGATAATAATAGTTTGATCTGTTTTACCGAGAAGGTCTACGGTTCGAGTCCGTATAGCCCTAATATTGCTACCTATACTACTCAGATTTATAGATAGTATAGATCCACTATCTATAATAGTAGATATATTTGATATAGTACTATATAGTATTTAGTACTATATTATATTAATTATATTCCATAGTATATGGAATACTAAATACTCCATACTTGTAATATTACTGGTTTAAATATACTATATTTTTAGTTAATTAGTATTATTAAAAATGAATCAATTTCTATTTGAATAGATTAATATTGGATAGAATAATATTTCTATTAGATTAGTATACTCAGATACTAGTATGAATTTGAATACTCAGATACTAGTATGAATTTGATCCGAAATAATGTAAATTTAATAAAATAAAAAGCATTTCTATTTAGTATTTAGATTAGATTAATTTTCATTAATCTAATAATTTGAAAATTGCAATTCAAATCGACTAAGAATTAAGAAGAATCCGGTATATTTTTCACATTCATAGGAGTACATTTATGTTTTTGCTTTATGAATATGATATTTTTTGGACATTTCTAATAATATCGATCTTTATTCCTATTTTGGCATTTCTGATTTCTGGAATTTTAGCTCCAATTAGAAAAGGGCCAGAAAAACTTTCTAGTTATGAATCTGGGATAGAACCGATGGGCGATGCTTGGTTACAATTTCAAATCCGTTATTATATGTTTGCTCTAGTTTTTGTTGTTTTTGATGTTGAAACAGTCTTTCTTTACCCATGGGCAATGAGTTTTGATGTATTGGGGGTATCCGTATTTATAGAAGCTTTCATCTTCGTCCTTATCCTAATTGTTGGTTTAGTTTATGCATGGCGGAAGGGAGCATTAGAATGGTCTTAATTCTTGAATATTTAGACAATTAAACAAAACATTGAGACAGTTATGAATTCCATTGAGTTTCCCTTACTTGATCAAAAAACCAAAAATTCAGTTATTTCTACTACATTAAATGATCTTTCAAATTGGTCAAGACTATCCAGTTTATGGCCACTTCTCTATGGTACTAGTTGTTGCTTCATTGAATTTGCTTCATTAATAGGATCACGATTTGACTTTGATCGTTATGGACTGGTACCACGGTCGAGTCCTAGGCAGGCAGACCTTATTTTAACAGCGGGCACCGTAACTATGAAAATGGCTCCTTCTTTAGTTCGATTATATGAGCAAATGCCCGAACCAAAATATGTTATTGCTATGGGAGCCTGTACAATTACAGGAGGGATGTTCAGTACCGATTCTTATAGTACTGTTCGGGGCGTGGATAAGCTAATTCCTGTGGATGTCTATTTGCCAGGCTGTCCACCTAAACCGGAAGCCGTTATAGATGCTATAACAAAACTTCGTAAGAAAATATCTCGAGAAATCTATGAAGATCAAATTTGTTATCAACGAGAGAATAGGTGTTTTACTACGAACCACAAATTTCATCTTGGACGCAGTACTCATACCGGCAATTATAATCAAGGATTATTTTATCAACCATCATCTATTTCAGAGATAACCTCTGACACATTTTTCAAATATAAAAAAGTTAACTATCCTCCGACAAACGAAAAAGTGAATTAAACAGGATCCTTTTGTACAAAATACAATAAGAAATAGCAAACAAGTCAATCTTCAAAAATTTCATTCTAATACCAAACTTATATAAAAAAAAGCAGGAGAAGTAAAAAAAAATGCAGGGTCATTTGTCTGCTTGGCTAGTCAAACACGGAATAGTTCATAGATCTTTGGGTTTTGATTACCAAGGAATAGAGACTTTACAAATAAAGCCCGAGGATTGGCATTCGATTGCTGTTATTTTATATGTATATGGTTACAATTATCTACGTTCCCAATGTGCCTATGATGTAGCACCAGGAGGACTATTAGCTAGTGTCTATCATCTTACGAGAATAGAGTATAGTTTAGATCAACCCGAAGAGGTATGCATAAAAGTATTTGCCCCAAGGCAAAATCCGAGAATTCCTTCTATTTTCTGGGTTTGGAAAAGTGCTGATTTTCAAGAAAGGGAATCTTATGATATGTTAGGAATCTCTTATGATAATCATCCGCGTCTGAAACGTATTTTAATGCCCGAAAGTTGGATAGGATGGCCTTTGCGTAAAGATTATATCGCCCCCAATTTTTATGAAATACAGGATGCTCACTAAATGATAAAAATAAGAAAGTAATCCGCACTTCGACAACCCCAGATAGTCAAGAAATATCTGTATGTACATTTTCTTTTTGTTATAGATTCGACAGAATAATAGAGGTTTCATTCATATCTTAATTATGGATGGGATAAATAACAAAATGGATAAATAAAAAAGACAATAATATAGGGATTCATTGAGATTCTAAAATTGGATGGAACAATACTTAATTTAGGGTGAGCCAATAGGATGAACTGAAAAAGTTCTGTATCATTAACTATTTAAGATGTACGGTAACATCAATTAGATATCCGGCTACGAAAAAGAAAAAGTAGGATCAAATAAAATGAAAAGAAATGGACCGAATTTTTTTATAATGTATCTCAGATAAATTTTGACTATTCTCACCTCTGAACTTCCCTAGATTAAACTTTTTGGCCTTTCAACCAAGTAATTTTACGATTTGAATATTGTTAAAATAGTAACATTCTTTTTGGAGCGCAGAAAAAATCGAAACAAAATGGAATCATTCATTTTCAGACTAACTTTCTATACCTAGAATATACATCTATTCATTCTTTAGCTAGAAAGAGTATATCTCCGTACGCCTAGATAAATTATGTATGATGATCAAGACCACTAAAAAATATGTATCTATTCCCAAATTTTAAGAAATTTGGGAATAGATACTCATAGAAATGAATCGCCGGGAACCAGATTTGAACTGGTGACACGAGGATTTTCAGTCCTCTGCTCTACCGGCTGAGCTATCCCGACCATTCTTGACACACCACCCTAATTTTAGGAAATTACTTGAGTCTATGTCAACTAAATAAAAAAAAAAAAAAATACTTTTTGTTTTGAATTTTAATTAAAAAAAAGGGATATAGGATAAAAAATTAGCGGATTAAATGGGCTTTTGGGGATAGAGGGACTTGAACCCTCACGATTTCTAAAATCGACGGATTTTCCTCTTACTAAAAATTTCATTGATGTCGGTATTGACATGTAGAATGGGACTCTATCTTTATTCTCGTCTGATTAATCCGTTATTCAAAAGATCCATCAGACTATGGTGGAGTGACTGATTTGATCAATCAATATTATTCTATTGAAAGAGTAAATGTTGTCAACTCCATTTGTTAGAACAGCTTCCATTGAGTCTCTGCACCTATCCTTTTTTGATTTTAACTTTCTGAACTTTTATTTATTTGTTTTCGGAAAGAAGGATTTGGCTCAGGATTGCCCATTTTTAATTCCAGGGTTTCTCTGAATTTGAAAGTTTTCACTTGGTAAGTTTCCATACCAAGGCTCAATCCAATTAAGTCCGTAGCGTCTACCAATTTCGCCATATCCCCCGTTTTTTTCTTTGAGATTGATATCATATCTCATTAGGATGTTTTTTCATTTGTATTATGAGAATTATATGATGGAACTGTTGAATTTATTAGAAACCTACTCCCATTTTTGGAAAAATTTCCTTCTATTTGTTTGATTGATTTTCTTTCATCTATATCAGATAGCCATATTTAGTCGAATCAGAAATGATTCTATTATCTGTGTATTCGCAATTCAATATACAGAGATATATACTACATTTATCTCTATTTTATATGTCCCTCCTTCTTTGATTTTTTGAGAGTATTTAGGATACTCTAACGTTCGATTCTTTTTTTCCTTAGAGCAGACAGATACAGACCTTATAATAACAAAACGAAAATCAAAAATCTATTTATTAATTTCAAATTTGACATTCATTTAGAAATTCAATAGAAATATCAAATTTCTATCGATACATTCTTTTTTATATACATTATACATAGTTCATCTTAATGCATACGAATTTTGTAATATAAATTACTGTTTACTGTAATCTAATTAGTCATTATTTAAAATTCTAAAAAATGAGACTATTTAAAATAGAAATTTTAATTTTAAGATAGTATTCCATATACTCTTTACTATTTTCTATATCTATTTATTTCTATATCTATTTATATAGAGTTTTTATATAGAATTTTATTTTAAGGTATTCTAATTCTAGAATATTAAAGAATATATAATATTAAAGAATATATAAAGAATATATATAGAAACAAATAATCTTCCTATCTAATAATCAGGATATCGGTATAAATACATATCTATATTTAGATATTCATATAGATTCGATGAAAATATGAATTCTATTCTATATTATTCTTGAAATATTAAAATAATCGAAATAAAGAAGCAAAAATATTCAAAAAATGAATAAAATGGAATTCAAAACAAAAAAGAGAATTTGACTATACGAATTAAAATGACGATATTGTTTTATTGATCAAAATTATTTGATAAATCGATCAAAATAGTATTCTATTTAACTATTAATATAGTATTCTATTTAACTATTAATTAAAATTCTTATCTTAAAATTATTCTGATTTTTAGGATATATACTAAAATATCAAATAAATAATAACTATTGGATAGTTTATATTTTTTCTATGTTTGTATTTATTTGATTATGATTATGATATAGTAATTTGGTTATGAAGAGCTAATATAAAACAATTAATAACTAAGATCCCAGTAGTTTAGGAAATAATTCCGATAAATCCACAATTTGTGTTATGAGAGCCCGCTTAGCTCAGAGGTTAGAGCATCGCATTTGTAATGCGATGGTCATCGGTTCGATTCCGATAGCCGGCTTTTTTTCTCTATTTGTTTTCATTTTTGACATAAGGGATAATCTCTTTTTATTTTAGGAAAAAAAAAATGGGAGTTCCATTTCTCTAGAACAAATCAAGAAAATAACCTTCTTTTTTTATTTTCTATTTATTTAGATAGATATACAATAGAATAAAATTCGGATACTGATCGAATCTTTCCAGTTCTTTTTTGTAGTATAATATTTATAGTAAAATACTTTCAAGTAGATTTCGTTTGATTTATCATATTTGTTATTTAGTTTAGTTTTAATTTAGCTTTATGAGATTTTCCATTTTAAATTAAAAAGGAGTGTTTATGTCACGTTACAGAGGGCCTCGTTTCAAAAAAATACGTCGTCTGGGGGCTTTACCAGGACTAACTAGTAAACGGCCTACAGTTGGAAGCGAACTTAGAAACCAATCGCGCTCGAGTAAAAAATCTCAATATCGTATTCGTTTAGAAGAAAAACAAAAATTGCGTTTTCATTATGGTCTTACAGAACGACAATTGCTTAAATACGTTCGTATCGCTGGAAAAGCGAAAGGTTCAACCGGTCAAGTTTTACTACAATTACTTGAAATGCGTTTGGATAACATACTTTTTCGATTGGGTATGGCTTCGACTATTCCTCAAGCCCGTCAATTAGTTAACCACAGACATGTTTTAGTTAATGGTCGTATAGTAGATATACCAAGTTATCGTTGCAAACCTCAAGATATTATTACAGCGAAGGGTGAACAAAAATCTAGAACTCTGATTCAAAATTCTCTTGAATCAGCCCCCCGCGAAGAATTGCCAATCCATTTGACTCTTGATCCATTCCAATATAAAGGATTAGTCAATCAAATAATAGATAGTAAATGGGT
>AUXO017101681.1_pt1 | contig 25162 bp, 23 predicted proteins | sample 768731 | NCBI WGS metagenome assembly AUXO01 (sample SAMN02715735, study PRJNA202380) | gut metagenome | biome: sheep rumen | host: Ovis aries | place: New Zealand: Palmerston North | reverse complement strand
TAGCCCCTGATTTGAAATCTTACTGCAAAGGTAATACACTTTTCGCCATTTTCCAAATTTCCAAACTCACAAAACGCAAAAAAATGACGAAAAAGTGAAAATAATTTGAAATGTAAGGATAATTTACTGAAATTCAGCAAACTGCAGAAAGCACTTTTAAAGGGTGGTTAGTTAGCGGAAAATTTCTCCCTAACTGGAGAAAAAATTTTTCTTAACTGGGGAGGAAAAATTAGCCTTTAAGCGTGTCATCCGTGTCGTGTCATTAGTGTCATTAAGGTTTTAAGACTTATGTAAAAAATGTCGAACAGAAATTTAAGAATATAATATTATATATAATATTATATTCTTAACTCTAGTTTAGCCATTTTGTATGTTTCAGCATATCCTGCAAAAAGTGGGTATATGCAAAAAGTTAATGACACTAATGACACGACACGCGTGACACGGGCGTATTTTAAAAGAATGATATGAAATTTATATAAAATACTGATTATCATATACTTATGCAATATTTGTTATCCTGCTTTTTTCTTGCCTGTGTCATCATCTTCCTCGTAATTCCGCAAAATCAGGCTAAAAACACCCATTTTTTGAATTAAATCGTGCGCTAATAGAATTTTAACAAAAAAGGGCGTTTTCGGGGCTTAATTAAACTGCTTTATACGGAAAAAGTTGACAATTAACCCTGAAAAGGTTGACTATACAGCCAGATTTGGTTGACTCATTTCCTGAAAAGTTGGCTTCATACCTCAATCGGTGACCTGTCCCCATTTAAGGTAATGTTTGTAATTTACCGAACATTAATTTAGTTTGTAATTTTTCAAACATGAATTGTAAAGAATAGGTAAAGATAGCCTTGTTCAATGCTTTCACTGGCTTTCGGATAAAAGTAGTTTAAACCTCTCTCTATTTTTTACTCTTTCACCACTTCCACTCCCTCAGGCACCCAGCAGAGGGAATCGATGTCCCGGGCATGGAGGATGATGCGGCGCAGGCTGGTGCAGCCCACAAACACATCGTCCGTGATGTGCCACACCTGCTGGGGAATCTCTATCTCCGTGAGGGAGCTGCAGAAGCAGAATGCCTTCTCCCAGATGCTCTGAAGACTCTGTGGAAGGGTGACCTTGCGGAGCTGGGGGCACTCAAAGAAGGCACTGTTGTTTATTTCCGTCACGCCCTCCGGGATGGTAATTTCTGTGATATGGGTGTTGGCCAGTACGGCATAGTCCAGCATCTGTACTCCCTGGGGAATGCGGAACTCCGTGAGGGGGCAGAAGGTGAAGGCCTCGGCTCCCAGTCCTTCCAGACAATCTGGCAGGCTTATCTCCGTGAGGGCTTCGCAGCAGAAGAAGGCATAGCTGGGAATGACGCTCACGCCCTGGGGAACGTGCATGCGCTGCAACTTGCTGCAAAATGAGAAGGCGCTGCTTCCCAGCACTTTCAGCCCTGGGGGTAGGCTCACGTGCTCCAGATGGCGGGCATGTGCGAAGCAGTCATCGGCTATCTGGGTAACGCTGGAGGGAAGGGGGTATTCTTTCCTGCGCTTGGCACAAGGGTACTGCAGAATGGTGGTCTTGGTGCGGTTATAAAGTACTCCGTGAACGGAGGTGAAGTGGGGATTCCCTTTCTCCACCTGGATGGAGAGCAGATGCCCTTCGCCCACATGCATGGCCAAATAGCCGATGCTTTTCAAGGAGGCGGGCAGATGGAAACGGCGCACCTGGGAGCAGTCTTGAAAGGCGCTCTCTGCCAGCTCTTCCACGCCCTGTGGGAGGTGTACTTCCTGTAGGGACTCGCAACTGATGAAGGCGCTCTGCCCAATGCGGCGGAGGGTGGTGGGCAGGGAAACCCAGCGCACCTGGTTCAGGTAGGAGAACCAACTGTTTCCTATTTCACGAACCCCTTCCTGCACCACAATGGCTTTTATCTCTTCCCGGCGGGCATAGAAATCGGGCTGACCTTTCTGCCGGCGGAATCCGGGGCGAATGGTGAGCACGCCCTCTGCATCGATGGTCCAAGTCTTCGTCATCAGTTTATTTATTTTTGAACTGCGAAATCCCCCTTCGTGTAGCTACACGGAGGGGGAGGCTTCTCTTATAAGAAAAATTCAATAAGGTTTAGTCACGAATTTTGATTCGGACATTCCGGTACCACACGTCATCGCCGTGATCCTGGAAACCTACGTAGCCTTCATGTTTGTCGCCGCCCATGTTGAGAAGCAGCTTATAGGCAATAGGGAAGTCGCCTGTCTCGTTGAACTTGCTGTTTTGCAGCATCTCCTTCCACTTCGGGGTCCAGAGGTGATACTCCAGCACGTTCTCACCGTTCTGCGCATGAATCACAGTTCCCTTGAAGACGGTAATCTTACCCTGGTTCCACTCGCCAGCCTTCTTGGCATTCTGTGGCTTGGCTGGAATCATGTCGTAGAGTGAGGCCGACTGGCGGTTGCCATCCACACCTAGTTTCGCATCTTCGTGACCGTCGTTGTCCAGAACCTGGTACTCTGATGCGGACTGCCAGATGGGCAGATATTCACCCTTACTCATCACCTCCTGTGCCAGATAGAACACGCCGGAGTTTCCGCCTTCGGAAATCTTGTATTCAAACTCGAAGTCGAAGTTCTTGAACTTGTGGGCAAAGATGAGGTCGCCACCGCCTTCTACTTGTGCTTCGCCGGTGCCGGAGCCTTTCAGATGGATGGCGCCATCTTCCACGCCCCAGCTGGTAGGAGGCTCATCCATTCCATAGCCGCGCCAGCCTTTCAGGGTCTTGCCATCGAACAGGGTGATGTAGCCGTCCTGGTCCACAGGGAAATCCTTGAGGTCTACCAGTTGCTTGTCGGCCACTTCAAAGTCCAGTACAGGAGCGGCAGATGCCTCTTTGTTGCAGCTGCAGCCGGAACAGTTGCAGTTGCAGTTACATTTATTATTGTTATTGTTGCACGATGCCAGCAGCATGGTACCCATAACTGCAAGGAATAGTATTTTCTTCATTTTTCTTGATGTTTGGATTGTTTGGGAAAATAACAGGTATTAGTCTGGCATCTCGGGCAGTTTGTAGCCATTGTAATACTTCGGAATAATCAGACTTTGCGCATATTCGTTGGCATCCACTGGATCGCTGTACTTGCGGTCGAACGTAGGATGTCCGTCCTTAATGTTGAAACGGTCTTCGATGACGGCGCGAATCTTTGCGTCGGCTGGGATGTTGGTGAAGCGCATCTTCTCTGCATCCCAATGGAGCCATTGTTCCAGTTCTTGCAAACGGATGGCAGCACAGCCCAGCACAATCACTTCGTTCATAGGACCTGCCAGACTGAAGTCGGAAGCCGATTTGACGCGGGTCTCAGCCGGTTCCTTGCAGGCACGTATCCAGTCTTGCTGGTGGCTCAGTGTAACCACTCGCTCCAGTTGAGGTACCTCTGGGTCACGACCTGAAATGAGGATAGGGTCGCGGCCGTATGTTCCCACTACCATAATGTCCTTGGTGCCGTAGAATACGGTGGCTCCATCGCCGTCGAATTTCTTGCCTTTTGGCATTTTGAACGGTAGGTCAGGACGCAGTCCGCCATCGTACCAGGTGAGCTCACATTCTGGCAGAGCCAGGCGTGGAAGGTTAGGACGGGCCGGGAAGCGGAAGGTAATCTTTTCTGCCGTAGGACAGGCATCGGTCATCAGCATGGTGGAACTGCCCAAGATGGCGGTAGGGTTGTACAGGTTCAGTCCCTTGAAGGCCACTTGCAGGATGTGGTTGGCCATGTCGCCCAGGGCTCCGGAACCGAAGTCCCACCATCCGCGGAAGTTCCATGGGGTGTAAGAAGGATGATAGTCGCGATACTTTGCCGGACCGATGAAGGCATCCCAGTTCAGCGTGCTAGGTATTGCAGGCTTTTCGGTAGGAACTGCCATACCCTGTGGCCAGATAGGACGATTGGTAAACGCCTCTATGCGGGTCACTTCACCAATCTCTCCATTCCAGAGCCAGTTCAACGCCTTGCGTGTGCCCTCACTGGAAGCGCCCTGGTTGCCCTGCTGGGTGGCTACCTTGTACTTTGCGGCCAGTTTCGTGAGCAGACGGCTCTCGTAAGGGTAGAGCGTCATAGGTTTCTCCAGATAGACATGCTTGCCTGCGGCTATGGCCTCTGCTGCAATGATAGCATGCGTGTGGTCGGCAGTGGCAATCATCACGGCATCTGCCTTGTCCAGCATCTCGTCGAACATCTTGCGGTAGTCGTTGTAGGCTTTAGCCTTTGGATACTTCTCGAAGACATGCTTCGCATAATTCCAGTCCACGTCGCACAGACCGATGATGTTCTCGGTCTCCATCTCCGCCAGATTGGCTGCGCCACGTCCTCCGATTCCCACACCGAGGATGTTGAGTTTGTCACTTGGTGCCTTTTTTTTCTGGTCACCATGCGTGTCGAGCACGGAAGCCTGAAGGATGTTTGGAGCCACCATCATACCTGCCAATGCCAGGCTTCCTTTCTTTAAAAAGTCTCTTCTTGTAATGTCTGCCATAAGTTTAGATAATAAGGGTTAGGTAATCTCTTCTTTGCAAAAATATAAAAAAAACGGAGACACACCCATTTTTTTGTAAAAATTTTTGGTACCCACCCATGGGGACAGGTTCTTCTTTATCTTTTTTTCTGGAAGATGAGTTTCATGGTTTCAGGGTCCAGGGGCTGCATGGTGGGCAGTTTCAGGTCTTTCACCATGTGCAAGGTGCCCTGTTTGTATTTTTGGAAATGGTCTGTCTTCAGGTGAAGCTGGTAAGCTTCGTCCGAAGCGTAGATTTCCAGGATGCGGATTTGGCAAGGGTCTTCGGCACTCTGCATGGGGTAGAGGCAGATGACACCGGGTTCACGCTCCACACTGAGACGGTCTACCTCGTTAGCAAACTTCAGGTACTCCGTGAGGTGCTCTGGGTAGACCTCTATCTCTGCCAGGCGCACTATCATCTTTCCGTTATAAGTCTCTGGCACAGGACGGGTCTTGCTCTGGCCCAGAAGATACTCGGCATTCTTATGTAAGATCATCTCCCGGAAAGGTGCCAGGTCGGGCTCTGTGCTAAGGTACTGCTGCATGCGCTTCAGACTCTGGGTAAGCACCTGTGGAGCCACGTAAGGGTAGTCTGAGCCGTAGAGCAGATGGTCTGGGGTGGTGATGGTGAGCAGCATGCGGATGACTTCCGGACTGTGTGCTCCGGCCAGGTCGAAGTAGAGGGAGGAGAGGTTCGCCTCATAGTCTATCTGGCCTACCATCTTGTTGGCCTGCATCACGGGGGTGAGCGATTTCATGCGAGGGATGCTCAGGGGCAGGTAGGCTCCGCAGTGGGGCACTACCACCTTTACACCCGGGTAGCGAGCCAGGACATTCCGACTTATCATGTTGGACACGGCACGGGTGGTTTCGCCCAGGTATTCCTGCATGGCCAGTGGGGTTTGCTGCATCACCTGCTGGTTCACGGGGTTAGGCCGGTGAGGGTGCAGAATCACTACAGCCTGGCGCTCACTGAGCACGGCGAAAAGAGGGTCTAGTTCCGGAGCTCCCAGGTACTGACCTTCTATATTTGTAGCCAGCTTGATGCCGTCGGCCTTCAGGGTGTCCAGGGCATAGATGGCCTCGCGGATGGCTGCGTCTACATCGGGCAGAGGCAGGGCTGCGCAGAACAGGTATCGCCCAGGATGTTCCCGCTTCAGCTGAGCTGCAGCTTCGTTGGTACCTCGTACTACTTTAGCCGAGGTAGGCTGTGGAGCTGCCAGGGTGAGCACGGAGGTCTGGATGCCTGCTTCATCCATCCATTTCAGGTGGTTCTCAGGATTGAACTGAGGGATGGGGAAACCCTCTTCCATCTGTCGCCCTTCACTCTCAAGGGCCGACAGAAACTCAGGGGTGATGATGTGGCTGTGCACATCGATTACGTTTTGAGCCATGGCTGTGGTGGCTAGTGCCAGTAAAGTGATAGTTAATTTGTTTCTCATAAGTTTATTCCATTGTGTGTTCCCAACCGCCACGGGTGTCTATTCCAGTGGCATCGGCAAGCTGTTCTAAACGTTTTACTTCTTCTTCCGTGAGCTGAATCTGAGCGGCTTGAGCTGCCTCTATGACGTGGCGCTCCTTGGTAGCTCCGATGATGGGCTGGGTGCCTTTTGCAATGGCCCATGCAATGCCTACCTGTGAGCAGCTGGCACCGTATTTCTTACCGATGGCAGTCATTTCATTGGTCAGTGCCTCCAGCTGTGGGAGCACAGGGTTATACTTCTTGCCTCGTTCACTCTCTTCGGGCAGTGGGTTCTCCTTATTATATTTACCGGAGAGGGCTCCCTGCTCCAGCACCATGTAGGCCCAGAACTCTATGCCGTTCTCCCGGCAGTAGTCCAGCACGCCGCCTTTCTCTGAGGAGCGGTACAGGAGGGAGAAGTGGTTCTGCACGGCAGACACCTTAAAGCCAGCCTTACCCAGAATCTCGTTGGCCAGGCGGATTTCCTGAATGTTATGGTTGGACACGCCCACGCGCTTCACCTTACCCGACTGGAGCAAAGGAATGAGTCCGGGAGTCCAGCGTTCCACATCCATCGGATTATGAATCCAGTAGATATCGATGTAGTCGCACCCCATTCGTTCTATAGAAGCTTCGGCCATCTTCTCTACAGAGTTTTCAAAGATTTCTGCAATCTGCGGGGTGAACTTGGTGGAGATTTGAACCTCAGAGCGAGGGTATTTTTTTGCCAGTTCTCCCAGAATCCGTTCAGACTCGCCCATACCGTAGACCGTAGCGGTGTCCCAGAGGGAGAGGCCGTTCTTCATGGCTGCGTCGAATACAGGTTTCAGGTTCTCTGCGGTGGTGTTACTGCCGAAAACGGTGTCTCCACCGAATGCTCCTGCGCCCCAGGCCCAGGTTCCTAATGCTATCTTTGCCATAGTTTCAAGTTTTTATAAATTTGTTACTGGTTGCAAAGTTACACTGGAAATCCGTTTTTCTGCTTAACGGAATTACGGATTCATTTATCATTTTCACTTAAATTCCCTTTTTACTAGGAAAGTAGGGGCCGCGCCAGGCGGTCGAATTCCTCGATGTGGAGGGCTACTACCACATAAACGACGACGACTAGAAGAAGCAGCAGAACGGCACTCATTTGTATTTCGTTTTAACGATCTGGTAAGAATTCCGCGTCAGTTCCCTGAGCAGGTCATCGGGAGCGGTGCTGGCATCCACCCCAATCCAATACCTGGGTGAGAGGTTGAAGGGCTTTCCTATACAGCCATGCTCCGCCTTCAGTTCCCCGATACGTTCAGGCTGGCACTTCAGGGTTATGATGCTGAAATGATCACAATCGAAAAACGAGAACATGTGTCCCTGGACATAGAATACCAGCACCCCACTGGCATACTGAAAGGCCGTGAAGGGCAGTTTCTCTTCCACATCTTCCCCCAAAGAAAGGCAAAACTCCCGATAATCCTCAATGTTCATGTTGCAAAGATACGGAAGATTTTTAAATTATCAAATGGGATTCTCAAATGTCCACATTTGGGGTTCCTTTTTGAGATTTAGAAATAAAATTGTAACTTTGCAGTATGATGACGTTGATTATAGGACTATTATTACCCTTACTGGGTACGATGCTGGGATAATTTAAAATTCGGATGAAAATGATAAATTCTAGGAAAGAAATAGCTGCGGAGAAGAAACGGTGCAACAGTCACAACTGTGCGCAAGCTGTGCTCCACACTTATGCCGATGTGGCTGGAATTACGGAGGACGATGCCCTGAACATAGCCGGTGCCTTCGGTGGAGGTATGGGAAACATGGAGGGAACGTGTGGTGCCCTGGTGGGTGCAGGACTGGTATTGGGACTGGTGAATAAAGATAAGGTGAAGTCGAAGAAGCAGATGCGACAGATCATGACCCGGTTCCAGGAGCGGAACGGAGCCACCCAATGTAAACTGCTGAAGGGAGTGGGAACCAAGGTGGTGCTGCGTGCGTGTCCCGACTGTGTGGCCGATGCTGCAGAGTTCCTGGAGGAGGAATTGAACCAGTAAAAAAAAGAAGGAATGCTAAAGAGAATCATAAACCCCTGGCGGAATCATAAAGAGTACAACTGCTTCGGCTGTTGCCCTACGAACCCCATCGGTCTTCATCTGGAGTTCTTTGAAGACGGCGACTACATTGTGAGCACCTGGCATCCGCAGCATAATTATCAAGGGTGGGTGAACACCATGCACGGTGGCATACTCAGTACGCTCATAGACGAGGTGTGCGGATGGGTAGTGACGCGAAAACTGCAGACCAGCGGGTATACCGTACAACTGAACGTGAAGTTCCGGAAGGCCATTTCCACCACGGAACCCAAGCTCACCATCCGGGCCAAGGTGACGAAGCAAGTGCGGAATCTGGCCTACATCAGTGCAGAGATTACCAACTCCCAAGGGGAGGTTTGCAACGAGGGAGAAGCCATCTATTTCCTGATGAACCCGGAAAAAGCCCGGGAAATGGGTTTCCTGCAGTGTGAGGTGGAAGAGTAGCGATGAATACCTTGCGAAGAAGATATGAAGTGTACGGTACTGGTAGATAATCGCACGAATAATCCGGCTCTGGAAACGGAACATGGGCTATCGGTTCTTCTGGAAACAGAACGTCACCTTATCTTGCTGGATACGGGAGCCAGTGACCTGCTGGTGCGGAATGCCCAGAAGATGGGAATAGACCTTGGTACGGTGGACTATGTATTCATCTCCCATGGGCATAAAGACCATGCGGGAGGGTTGAAGCATTTCCTGGCTATCAATAATAAAGCGAAGGTCATCGTTTCACCCGATGCGATGAGTGGGAAGTTCTACTCCAGACGAGGCCATCTGCACAGCATTACTTCGGACTGGCCCAATATTCCCGAGGAACGGTTGCTCAGGGTAGATAAGACCTGTGAGATAGCCGATGGAATAACGGTCATGGCCCATATTCCCCAAGTTTACCCTAAACCCGTAGGAAACCAAAACCTTTTTATAGAGACGGGAGAGGGCAGCTTTGTACCCGACGATTTCCGTCATGAGCTGGCTCTGTATACGGAAGGATTCTTGTTTACGGGCTGTGCCCACAGCGGACTGGAGAATATTCTGGCTGCCTGTTCGTGGCCCGTCCAGACGGTAGTAGGAGGCTTTCATCTGCTAGACGGCTATGAGTCGGAGGAAGAACTCACGGATTTGTCTAGCCGCCTGAAAATCAAATATTCCGACACACATTTTTATACCAGCCATTGTACAGGAAATGAGGCATTCTTGGTCATGAAGAAACAACTGGGGGATAGTCTTCAAGCCTTCAGCTGCGGGTGCCTACAAGTAGAGTGAAAACTCTATTTGTAAACTATACATTGCAAAAACACCGAAAATCAACCTCTATTTTAGTTAAAAACGTAAATTAGTAACAAATTTAGGAATTTTAATAATACCTTTAAGCACTGTTAATTTACATTCAACTATACAGGCTTATATTATTAATCTTAAATCGTTTTTATTATGGTAAAAAAGATGAGTTTTTTGTCCATGATTGTCTCCATGACTTTCTTGGTATTTATCTTTAACGCTTGTAGCAATGATCTGGAGTTTGCTGACGAGAGCGTTTCTAGTGAGGTAGTTGTTCCAACTACACGTACTGTACCTACCCATGACATCTTTGGACTTTATGAAACGGAATTCATTGCAGCTCAGCATGAAGTGGCTGGAAAGATTTCCATCTGCAATGACTATGAAAATGTGTATGTAACCGTTACTACAGAGAATGGCTGGAAGATGGGGTTAACTCATCTGTTCATTGGTCCAAAGGAAATCCTTCTGGATCCTGCTAATGGCTATGTAAATAAGAAAGGTTCTCCGAGGAACGGCCATTTCCCTTATGGTGAGTCTTTCGACCCAATGGTTGAGTCATGGGAATTCTCACTTCCATTGACCGACTTGTATGCTATGTTCGGACTTGAATTTGACATGGAAGTACAGGTATGCCCTATAGTTGCTATTCATGCTGAGGTATTCAAGGAGATGGAAGACGGTACATTGGACGGACAGACTGCTTGGGGTCAAGGTGAGAAGTTCCCAGGTGCTGGCAATTGGGCTATGTTTATTGAAGGCTATTGCACCGAATTCCCTCCAACTCCTCCAACCCCTCCAACTCCTCCTTCATACAAACTTGATGGAGAGACAGCTTGGGCATTTGATAATTTAGAACATGTGTATAACCCAGGACAAACTGGTAATTGGGCATTCTATATCGTCTATGCTGGTGTAGAAGAGACTTGTGTTTTGTATGCTGGTCAGAAACCTACTGATATGACCGTTACATTGACTCCTGCTGGAGAAGGCAAGGTGAAGATGGTATTTAAGAACATCTTTGAGATTGCTCCTGAGAATGATGGCAAGTGGGTATTCCAGGATACTACTGCCGCAATCAAGGTTCAAGGCTATGAAACAGCTCCATCAGGAAATCCAGCTCCAGGTCAGTTTACTTACTACAAGGGCCGTGAACTGGAGATTGTGGTAGATGCTGCTAATTTCTATGGCATCCACCTGGATGTAGCTAAGCTGACAGTGGTTAAATAGTGATTGAAACCTACCAATAATAGAATAGGAGCATTGATTCCAATGCTCCTATTTTTTGTGGCGGAGAGACAGGGATTCGAACCCTGGATACGGTTGCCCGTATGCCGCATTTCGAGTGCGGTCCATTCGTCCACTCTGGCATCTCTCCTTATTCTATTTCGTCGTCACATACAGTACGTAGATTACTAATGAGCAAAGTACGATAAGTATGGTGGAGACAATCAGCAGCGACAGGGTGCTATAGCCCAGAAGGCGTTTCTTGGAATAGCCGGTGAACTGTTTCAGCGTTACGAAAATCATCAGTATCGCAAGCAGCTGGATGATGAATGACCCCAGCAGGTTTCCAATGATGGAGAAGATACTGTAGGCATTTGAGGTATAGACCAGTGCCACCGCAAACTCTGAAAAGCGCAAATCTGGAATTTTTGGCGAATGGCGCAGAAACAGGTAAAGCGGCAGCGAGAACAGCATGAGCGTGAGCAAGGAGAAGACGGAGGGGTTCATATCCCTGAGCTTATCCATGACCGTGATGGTACGGTCAATGGCATGAACCACCGGTGAAGCTTTCACTTTTTCTCTGTTCTGAAAGAAGGACTTCCCGTCCCGTGCACGGTCCTCTTTCTGCGACTCTACTATCAAAGTCGTTGCATCCTCAGCCTGGTCAAGGCCTTCTTTCAGCGATTCCGTTGACGAAGCCGTGGTCTGTTCGGTGGGGACTACCTTCTTTTCATCCGAAAGCCCCAGGTCGATGCCTTGCTCTACAATAAGCGAGAACGTGGCTAGCAGGCAGAACATCTGGAACGGTGGGAAGTAGGCCGACCGCATTCCGCTGATATAGTCGCGGATCATGTAGCCCGGACGCAGTATCAGGTCGCGTATGGTTCGCAGCATGCTCCGGTTGCCGATGGCCCATAGGTCGAGAAACATCATCACCGTCTTCTTGAAAGAGAAACGTCCCACCTCTGCTGCCTGCCCGCAGCGTGGACAGTAGTTGCCCGTGTAAACCGTCTTGCACGATGCGCACGTGTGGGTCTCGTTCTTCAACGGAGCCACCTCGTACGGGCGACGCTGCCACATGTGGAATGCTCGCAGCCAAATGGCCCGTTTCTTTTTGTTTGTCAGATAGTTCAAAAGTTTCATTTGTCAGTCGTCACTAGCCTCTCCCTGGCCTTGTCTGGATACAAATATACGGGAAAATGGCTGCAGATGATATATTTAATCACGGAAAGTTTACCATTTTCACGGAGAATACCAAAATTTATGTAAATTTGCATGAACGATGAACCTATTTGGAATGGTTTCCAGAAGTCGTCCGACCCTTTCATGCTGGACGGCATTCCCCACATTAAAATGAGTTGGGTAACAATAGATAATAAATAGGAAATATGACCATACAAGAAGCCATAGAAGCCCGGCACAGTATAAGGGCTTACAAAGACCAACCGCTGGCAGAAGATGCTGCCCAGAGGCTGATGGAAGAGATTGCAGAAGTGAACCAAAAAGGTAATCTTCATGTTCAGCTGATTCAGAACGAGCCGAAGGCCTTTCAGGGAACGCTGGCCAAGTACGGCATGTTCCGAAATGTGACCAGCTATCTGGTCATGGCTGGGAAAAAGGCTGATGACCTGGACGAGCGTATCGGGTACTACGGGGAGCACTTGGTGCTTCTGGCTCAGATGCTGGGTTTGAACACCTGCTGGGTGGGACTCAGCTATAAGAAAATCCCCCACACGTACGTGCTGGAAGAGGGAGAGGTCATCCGGACTTACATCGCCATAGGCTATGGGGATAAGGAAGGTATCTCCCATAAAATCAAGACGGTGGAACAAGTGAGCAATGCCAGTGACATTACTCCTCCTTGGTTCAGGAGGGGAGTGGAAGCAGCCCTGCTGGCTCCTACTGCCGTGAACCAGCAGAAGTTCTCTTTCGAGTACCTGGGAATGAAAGACGGTAAGCACCGGGTCCGTGCCAAGAAGGGAATTTCCGTGGTGGGCTATACCAAGATAGACCTGGGCATCGCTAAATATCACTTTGAGGTGGGTGCTGGAAAAGAGAACTTCCAGTGGGTATGAATGCGAAAAAAGTCTACTTACCAAACGGTGAGTAACGATGGCGGTCTGTGTTGGCCGCTCATTCAGATTACGCAAGGTTGCACACACAACAGCTGCAAGTTTTGCACCATGTACCGTGACGTGCCTTTCCGCATGCAACCCATGGACATTTATTATTGTTGTTATTGGTACGCGATGCCAGCAGCAGGGTACCCATAACTGCAAGGTATATAGTTCCCTTCTTATTTCTTGTTTCCAAAATGGTTGTAGTCAACAGCCATGCGATTTGCACGCTTGCTCATGCTTGGGAACCATATGTCATCTGCAGTGATGCCACATTCCTTAATAGCCTGGATGGCATATTCGCAACGGCCGAAGTCAGCATTCACATTGTTGGTACCGAAGGTGAACTTCAGTCCGCGAGCCTTAGCCTTCTTGATCACGTTGAAGCTAGGAATTTTGTAGCGAGGACTGATCTCCAGTGCGATGTCATACTTTTCCAGTACGTCGAGTACCTTGTCTACACGCTCGTCGGTCCAGTACATGTCATAGTCGTCATTCCAGCCTTGCTCTGGAATGTAGGTAGCGTTGGCGTAGATGTCGGCAGGCTCATTGGTCAGGATCTTTACGGTCTGATCTACGATCATGTCCATATACTGCTGCTTGGTTCTACCATCCAGATGTACCTCCTCAGGACGATAGATACGGCAGATGCGACCCTTGTCGACAACGGTCATAGCGTCGGTAAACAGATAGTCGAACTTGTTGAGCACCTCTGGTGAGAACTGAACGATCCAGCGGCGACCTTCGCCCTGAACACCCATCAGGAAGGCCATAGACTTCACCTCGTTATAGTATTCGATAGCTTCCTGGTCGTTGGCCAGCATACGGCCTACACCGCCTTCACCCACGTTAGGAGCTACGCCGTAGTTGATACCGTAGTTCATCTCCATAGCGTGTGCCTGCTCTTTGGTCAGACCACCCTTCAGGTGCACATGATAGTCAATCACTGGGAAGTTCTCCTGCTGCAGACGAATAATCTCGTCGGTAGTCTCGTCGACAGGTGGCAGGGTATCGTTAGGATTCAGCACACCGTCCTTCAGCATGGTCACTGTTAGGTTACGGAACTTCACGTCGCCCTTTTTGCCTACCAGTGCAAAACCGCCACGGCTCAGCACCTTGCTCTTGTTGGCTTCTGTGCGGTAAGGCTGTGCAGGTTCCGTGTAGCATACCACGTCGGTACCATTAATCTTGATAGAGATGTTCTTCTCTCGTACGGCGATGTCAAAATCAAACCATTCTCCGTCTTCACCAAGTGAGCGATACAAGTTGCGTACAGTAGAGAGGCTACCCGTCTTGCGTGTGCCGTCAATGGCGCCATTGTGGAACAGCACCTCATAGCCGTTCTGTCCGTCAGAGTGGAACAGCAGAGCTGCCTCTGCGCCGTTCTCTGCATAAGCTTGGCCCGTGAGGTCGAAGTTGCGATAGTCGCCACCTGAGGTTAGGGTCTCACCAGCTGTCACGCTGATTTCCTTACCCTTTACAGTACCGTTTGCATCAGATTTCCACCTATCCAGTGCGGTAGGCACGTCGTAGCTTGGTCCACAAGCAGCAAACATTATGGCTGTCAGTGCCAGTGCTGCTGCTTTTGGTAAAATTGTTTTCATTGTGTATAAATTAAAAAATAAGACAGGGTTCACTTTCCCACGCAGAAATGCTTGAAGATATTTCCTAGTACTTCATCGGTAGTGATTTGCCCTCCAGTAACCTCTGCAATATGGAAAAGTGTTTCTCTAAGATCCTGACTTACAAGGTCTCCAGAGAGGTTCAGGGCTAATCCTTCTTTCACTCTTTGCATGGATTCCAGTGCCCGGCTCAGCGCTTCCCAATGGCGTGCATTGGTGATGAGCACAACGTTTTCTTGGATTCTCTGAGTCATGGTGGAGATAAGGATTTCCTCCAGCTCTGGAATGCCTTTCCCTGTCTTGGCAGCGATGGACATGCCCTTTTCTTCCTGCTCTGGGAGGGTGGTCAAGTCGGATTTATTGTGCAAAAGGATTAAAGTTTTCCCTTCGCAGCGCTCATAGACTTGTTTTTTCTCTGCCTCAGAGAGCTGGGAATCTGGTGAGGTGATGAGCAGCACAATGTCTGCCCTGTCTATCATCTGAAAACTTCTTTCTATACCCAGACTCTCTATTTGGTCTGATGTTTCACGGATGCCTGCCGTATCGATAAATCGGAACAGGATTCCACCTAGGGTGATGGTGTCTTCAATGGTGTCTCGGGTGGTTCCGTGAATGTCACTCACGATGGCACGGTCTTCGTGCAGAAGGGCATTCAGAAGGGTGCTCTTTCCAGCATTGGTAGGCCCGATGATAGCCACTGGAACACCGTTTTTAATGCTGTTTCCGGTATGAAAGCTGTTGACCAGCTTGGATAGGGTAGTGATGATTTGGTCGGTCAGGTGGCTGAGCTCACTGCGGTCGGCAAATTCCAGCTCTTCATGATCACTGAAATCCAGTTCCAGTTCAAAAAGGGAAGTGATGTGAAGTAACTGGTCCCGAAGGTGCCCCAGTTCCTTGCTGAAATCACCTCGCATCTGGCTCATGGCAATCTTGTGGTTTGCAGCAGAGCTGGATGCTATCAAATCGGCTACAGCTTCGGCCTGACTCAAATCCATGCGTCCATTCAGAAATGCTCGTTGCGTGTATTCCCCCGGATGGGCTAATCGGCAACCGTTTTGCATCAGGAGTTCCAATACCTGCTGCAGAATGTAAGAAGAACCATGACAGGATATTTCAGCACTATCTTCACCCGTGTAGCTGTGAGGCCCTCGGAAGATAGAAACCAGCACCTCATCAAGGATTTCATCCTGGGCATTTTTGATGTGTCCAAAAAGGATGGAATGACTTCTCCAGTTAGCGAGATTTTTTTCTCTAACTGGGGAGAAAATTTTCTCTAGGCAACGGAAGGTTTCCTGCCCTGAGATTCGGATGATGCCAAGTGCTCCTCCAGGAGCCGTGGCAATGGCACAAATGGTGTCTTCGGAAGATAAATACTGTTTCATGGATGTGCAAAATTATAAAAAAAGAATAAAACAGGGGATGGATTGCTTAATATTTTGTATATTTGTATCATTAAAGGAAATATGCACATGAAAAAAATAGGTATCCTGGCTTTGGCCTTCTTTATGGCACTTGCTGCCCATGCTCAGCAGAATGTACAGAAACTGGCTCAGCGTGGTGATGTGAAAGCCTGCCTGACCCTAGCTAGGGAAGACATAGACCAGTATAAATTTGAGGAAGCGGAGGAGTGGCTTGCAAAAGCTGAAACTACCCTGAAGAAAAAGAAGCAGAAGAACGAGGAATTGGAACAGCTCAGGGCTGAGGCTTCCCGAGGCTTGAGGATGCTCAGAGGAACGGATCAGGTTCTCTTCATCGACAGTGTGGTGGTGGACAAGGCTGATTTCCTGCAGGCTTACAAGCTTAGTGAGGAAACGGGTTCCCTGGACTCCTATGCGCATTTCTTCACCTCGGTGGAAGATGGCACACTCTACATGACGGAACTGGGAAACCGTATCTACTTCGGAAAGCGGATGGAAGACGGAAGTAAGCGTATCTGCACTAGCGACCAGCTGGCCGACGGTACCTGGAGCAATGCTCGTGAAGTCTCCGGCATTTCAGCAGAAGGCTCTACAGAGGACTATCCGTTTATGGGGAGCGATGGTGCCACGCTTTATTTCGCATCGGAAGGTCGTGCCGATGGTCTGGGTGGCTATGACATCTATGTAACCCGTGCTCTGGAAGGGACTGATTTCCTGAAACCGGAGAACATGGGTATGCCTTATAACTCTCCTTATAATGACTACATGATGGTCATCGATGAACTGAATGAGTTGGGCTGGTTTGCCTCCGATCGGTATCAGCCGGAAGGTAAGGTCTGCATCTACATTTTCGTACCTAACGAGACCCGTCATGCGTTTGATTACGACAATGATGATCCAGAAAAAATCCGTGCTACAGCCATGTTGCATCGCATCAGTGATACGCAAACGGATGAGGAAGCACTGAATAAGGGTCGTCTTCATTTGCAGGAAGCGCTGCTTTACCGGCCTGCAGAAAAAGTGGTTAAGGAATTTGAGTTTGTCATAGACGACAGTCGGATCTACACTTCTTATATTCATTTCAAAAGCAACCAGGCTGCCATGCTTTGCAAGGAATGGGTAGGCCGGAAGAAGCAATTGGACGACTTGAGACAGTCTTTAGATAACAACCGACAGACCTACTCTAAGGGGCAGTATAATCTGGCTTCTACCATTCGGAATCAGGAGTCACAGCTTCAGCTGCTTTCAGAAGAAGTGCATAATATGGAGAAACAAATCAGAAGACTGGAACTTCAATGATTCATGAACATCCTCTCTCTCTAATTCGGTAAGGATGTAATTTTAAAGGATTAGACCTAAATTTTAAGTTTATGAAGAAGAGATTTGCAGAGTCTGAATTGATAATCAATGGAGATGGAAGTATCTTCCATTTGCATTTAAAACCTGGGCAGATAGCCAACAAACTGGTGTTGGTGGGTGACCCAGGACGTGTGAATATCGTTGCATCTCACTTCGATACAAAAGAATGTGAGGTAAGCAATCGTGAGTTCCATACCATTACGGGTACATATAAAGGAAAACGGGTTACTTGTATTTCCCATGGAATAGGCTGCGACAATATAGACATTGTCATGAATGAGCTGGATGCCTTGGTCAATATCGATTTCAATACTCGTGAGGAGAAGGATGAACACACCACGTTGGAACTAGTACGTATAGGAACTTGTGGTGGTTTGCAACCTTATACACCTGTAGGAACTTTTGTTTGTTCAGAAAAATCGATTGGTTTCGATGGCTTGCTAAACTTTTATGCAGGCAGAAATGACATTTGTGATTTGGAGTTTGAGCGAGTCTTTAGGGATTATATGAGGTGGGGCTCTTTGCTATGTGCTCCTTATGTGGTGAACTGCAATAAGGAATTGCTCTCACGTATTAACCAAGGTGATATGGTAAATGGGGTAACCATCTCCTGTGGTGGTTTCTATGGTCCTCAGGGTAGGGAACTGCGAATACCATTGGCCGACTCACATCAGAATGAGAAGATTGAGAGATTTGAATTTGATGGTTATCGAATAACCAATTTTGAGATGGAGAGTAGTGCCTTGTCGGGACTTTCCCGCTTGCTGGGGCATAAAGCTATGACTGTCTGTATGGTAGTGGCAAACCGCTTGGCCCAAGAAGCCAATGTGGAGTATAAGAATTCTATAGATACCTTAATACAAAAGGTTTTAGATAGAATATGAAAAAGAAAAAAGGTCTTGAAACACTTCAAGACCTTTTCTTATTTTATTAAAGTAATACTTATTTACTAAGCATCTCATCCATATGGGCTGCAGCTCGACGTCCGTCACCCATAGCCAAGATAACAGTAGCACCACCACGAACTATATCACCACCGGCAAAGATAGTAGGAATATTGCTTTGCATCTGTTCATTGACAGCTATGGTGTTCTTTCTACCTAGCTCAAGGCCTTTGACAGACTTAGGAACAATAGGGTTAGGTGATACACCTACAGCCACTACAGCAAAGTCGATGTCCAAGGTAACGGTAGCACCAGGTATAGCTACAGGAGAACGACGTCCAGAAGCATCTGGCTCACCCAGTTCCATCTTCTGAAGTACCACACCCTTCACGGCACCCTTCTCATCAGCAAGATATTCCAGTGGGTTGTGCAAGGTCATGAACTCAATGCCTTCTTCCTTGGCATGCTTTACTTCTTCTGCACGAGCGGGCATTTCCTTATCACTTCTACGGTATACAATCCACACCTTTTCAGCTCCTAGTCGTTTAGCGGTACGGCAACTATCCATAGCCGTGTTACCTCCACCTACCACCATGACTCGTTTTCCCTTCATGATAGGTGTGTCAAATTCAGGATTTGACGCATCCATCAGGTTGATACGGGTAAGGTATTCGTTGGATGACATAATACCTGTGCTGTTCTCTCCAGGAATTCCCATGAAATTTGGCAATCCTGCACCAGAGGCGATGAAAATACCCTTGTAGCCTTCTTTCTCCAAATCTTCTACAGCAATGGTCTTGCCGATGATGCAGTCTTTGACGAACTTTACACCTAGCTTTTCCAGATTGTTGATTTCTACGTCAACAATTTTGTTTGGAAGACGGAACTCAGGGATTCCATATTTCAGAACACCACCTATCTCGTGAAGAGCTTCGAATACAGTGACATCGTAACCATTCTTGATCATATCACCAGCAAAGCTTAGTCCTGCTGGTCCTGAACCTACTACAGCCACTTTAATGCCCTTAGATGGAGCCTTCTCTGGAAGAGAGATTTTGCCACTCTCACGCTCAAAGTCGGCCACAAATCGCTCCAAGTTACCTATAGCTACGGCAGGTTCATTCATCTTCACATGAATACACATGCTTTCACACTGCTTTTCCTGAGGACATACACGACCACAGACGGCAGGAAGTGCAGAAGTAGATTTGATAACCTTAGCAGCCTCCAAGAATTCACCACGTTCCACATTCTTGATGAAAGAAGGAATGTTGATGCTTACAGGACAGCCTTCCATACAGGTAGGCTTTGCACAATCCAGACAGCGTTTAGCTTCTGTAAGGGCTTGCTCTACGGTAAGGCCTGTATTTACTTCCTCAGTGCGTGTAGTAGCACGGTAAACTGGATCCAACTCACCCATGACGCAACGTTCTATAGCTGTGCGCTCTTTTGGTTTCAAGCTCTTGCGAAGATCAGTACGCCAAGCAGCCTTATTGTCGGTCAACTCACTTAGAGGGGTGTCGGTAGACATCTTTTCTGCCAGTCTCACGTATTCAGGATTCAGTGTTATTTCTTCCTGAGTTTTTGGACCAGCCGACTGGACATGAGCTTCCAGCTTCTTCATCTCTTCTATCTCAATGGGCTTAAAGGCACCCATACGCTTGAACATCTCGTCGAAGTCCACTTCATGACCATCGAACTCTGGACCATCCACGCATACAAATTTCATTTTGCCACCTACAGTGATACGGCAGGCACCGCACATACCTGTACCATCTACCATAATGGTGTTCAGGGAAACGTCGGTAGGAATACTGTATTTTTTTGTCAGCAGACAGCAGAATTTCATCATGATAGCAGGACCAATGGCAAAGCATTTATCCACTTTCTCACTTTGGATAACATTCTCCATGCCGACAGTTACCACACCCTTGTTGCCGTAAGAACCGTCATCTGTCATGATGACAACCTCATCGGAATACTCGCGGACTTGCTCTTCCAAGATAATCAGTTCTTTAGAACGACCAGCCAAGACTGAAATCACACGATTTCCAGCCTGTTTCAAAGCCTTGATGATAGGGAGCATGGGCGCTACACCTACACCACCACCAGCGCACAGTACGGTTCCAAATTTTTCAATGTGAGTAGCCTGTCCCAGTGGACCTACCACATCCAGAATATAGTCTCCTGGGTTCAGACGACACAATTTGGTAGAGGTAAGACCTACAGTTTGAACTACTAAGGTGATAGTCCCCTTTTCCAGATTTGAGTCTGCAATGGTCAAGGGAATACGTTCTCCCTTCTCATCCACACGGATAATTACAAAGTGCCCTGCACGGCGAGACTTTGCTATCATGGGAGCCTCTACTTCAAAAAGGAACACCTTCTCGGAGAACTGTTCTTTGCGTACAATCTTATTCATTAGTCAGTTGCAATTAAATAAAAACTCTTTTACTATATCTTTTTAATTCCCTTTCACCAGAGAAAGGGACATCTCTTGTAGCTGTATCTTAGTCTATAATGTCAAATCCAGTATATGGTTGCAAAGCCTTAGGTATTCTGATGCCTTCAGAGGTCTGGTTGTTTTCAAGAATTGCAGCAACTATACGTGGAAGTGCCAAAGCTGAACCATTCAGTGTATGGCAAAGTTCTATCTTCTTGTCTGCATTACGGAAACGGCATTTCAAACGGTTTGCCTGATAGGTATCAAAATTAGAGACTGAAGAAACTTCCAACCAGCGACCTTGTGCCTCTGAGTATACTTCAAAGTCATAGCAAATAGCAGAAGTGAAACTTTGGTCACCACCGCAGAGGCGAAGAATACGGTATGGTAATTCCAGCTTCTTCAGCAGGCCCTCTACGTGGTCTAGCATCTCTTGATGACTTTCCTTAGAATGCTGTGGGGTGTCAATACGTACGATTTCAATCTTTGAGAATTCATGCAAACGATTCAGACCACGGACATCCTTGCCATAGGAACCTGCCTCACGGCGGAAGCACTGTGTATAAGCACAATTCTTGATAGGAAGATCCTTCTCATCCAGAATAACATCACGATAGATGTTTGTTACTGGGACTTCGGCTGTAGGAATCAGATATAGGTCATCCAGATTGCAGTGGTACATTTGACCCTCCTTGTCAGGGAGCTGCCCTGTGCCATAACCAGAAGCTGCATTTACTACTGTAGGAGGCATAATTTCTGTGTAACCTGCAGCACGAGCCTCATCCAAGAAGAAGTTGATAAGGGCACGTTGCAGACGAGCACCCTTGCCAATGTAGACAGGGAATCCTGCACCTGTGATTTTAACACCTAAATCGAAATCTATCAGGTTATATTTCTTTGCCAGTTCCCAATGAGGCACTTTAGCTTCACCATTGGCAGGTACTGCAGTCCAGTTGCCTACGGTATCTTTACCCAGGACACATTCCTTCAGGCTACTTTTTACTACCCAGTTGTCTTCTGCTGAAGCACCTTCAGGAACTTCATCGTAAGGAATGTTCGGAATGGTACAGAGCAGGGTGGTCAAGTCGTCTTGAGCCTGCTTCATCTGCTCTTCCAGATTCTTGTTGGTCTCTTTCAAGGCAGCTACTTTAGCCTTTGCCTCTTCGGCTTCAGCCTTTTGACCCTGCTTCATGAATGTTCCAATGGTCTTGGCAAGTTTATTAGCTTCAGCCAGATTCTTATCTAGTTCGTTCTGGGAAGCACGACGTTTTGCATCGATTTCCTGAACTTTTGCAATAGCTTCTTCTGCACCGTCAAAGTGTTTCTTTTTTAGACCGGCAATAACTTTTTCCGTCTGTTCGTTGATTAATTTCAGTGTGAGCATTTTATTTTGTTTTAATACTTTTAAATTTGGGTGCAAAATTACACAAAAATAGTCACATAAAGATGAAATCTTTAAGAATTTCAAATAAATAAATAACTCCCAGTTACCGAAATACACTTCTCAGGTAACTGGGAGTCTAAATTTTATAGGTTTTGAGTCTTACAGGCCCAGTTTTTTCTTTAAAGAAGAAGGAATAGCATTTTTATGAACCATGATATAGATGGTCTTGGCACGGACATAACTTTCGGACATATTTAGGTAACCTCCGTTGTCATTTCGTGCTGTTCCCCATGAGTTCTTAGTTATGTAATACTTGCTTCCGTTCTGGTCTTTTGCTATACCAGTAATATGCATTAGATGGTCGTCGGTGGTTACAAAAGATTCATAGCCTTCCTGACGGATTTCTTGAGTTACATTTATCTCTGGATATGGCTTCTCAAACTTGTAGACTTCTTCCAGCCGTGCGTTCTGGTCCAGACCCTCGAAACGAGCCTGATCTGTTGTAGAATAATCGTCTAGTTTTGCTACTTGTGGATTGATGGCTACTCCATTCTTGTGGGAAAATCCCTTTTCGCTCACATCTCCATCCCAGCATACAGTATAACCGTTGTTCAGAGCATAATCCATGACTTCCATCATTTCGTCCAGAGGTACGTTGTATTGCTTCTGGCCTTCCCAGTTGTCTCTTACCTCTATGATAAATGGCTGGTAGAAGGGTTTATGATTGAAACTGGTGATTTCCACATAGTCGTTCATGTTAAGGCCCAGACTTTCTGCAAAGGTTTTTGCGGTGTATTGCTTGCCTTTATAGGTGAAGTTTTCTGGTAATTTGCCCAGATAAATATCGAACACACTATTTAGAATCTTGTAGTATTCTGGAGAACGTTTTTTATTGTTCACAGCAGTTTCACTGATTGCCTTAATGTAGGTTACAAACTCCCGGTGGTTATGGGTTTCAGAATCATAATTGATGCCATGATAGACTTCTTCCGGAACGATGCCTACTTGATTGAATGCATTCATCCAGGTGTGTGACAAACTACCCTGGCCCACATTTCCTTTACCACGACGGAGATAGTTGTCTTCAGTCTGGTTCAGGTATTTCTGACGAACGATGAACATCTCGGATAGGTCATATTCTCCCTTTCCCATTCGGAGCAGCTCACTTTCCATGAAAGAGGTCGTAGCAAAACTCCAGCATGTGCCGGTAGATGCTTGGTTCTTTACGGGTGTCGCTTTTAGAGAAACCGTGTTGGTAAAGATGTAACCTCCCGTATTTTGGGCATAAGTATTGGCACTCAAACAGAGTAGAGCTGCCATAGCAAACAATTCCTTTTTCATCTTATTTTGTGTGTTAAGTTTAGAATCCAAATCGATAGTCATTCCAGTATTTTCTGGTTAATTCATCCCAGCGGATAATGGCTGCTCCAGCCATGTCCTTGGTGTAATTGGTCAGGTAGACACGTGCAGCATCAGTTCCCTTTTGGTTTAGGATTTCCTGATATCTGTTCTCTACGAATGGGAGCTCACTTAATCCTTTCTCGATGAAGTACTTACGTCCCTCGTCGATAGGTCCTCTAGATTGTCCCCATTTTACAGCTGCAAGTTTGTTGGCTTCACGGAAATGCCATGCTGCAGCATCCTCACGATAGCGGTGATTACCACAGATTTTATACATGTCTGGCAAATCTTTAGTGCCGCAAAATACAGGGATACGAGGACTCTGTCCGGGATTGTCCAGTGCAAACCATGCCACACCACCTATGTCATCGGGCAACCAACTTCTCAACTGTATAACGGTGGAATAAGCACACTGTGGAACGGCAATGTTCCGCACACTGGTCACTGCATCTTTATTTACACCATTCAGCATGGTAATCATTTCAGGACGCATCCATGGGTTGGCTACAGGGCTAATGATGGTGTCCACCTTTTCTGTCTCAGCATTTCTTTTAGTGATTTTTAGGTTTTGTCTTACATCATATTCGGTACCTTCATAATACTGAGCCAGCATATTCATGACATCCTCAGCTGAGATTTTCTTTTCTGGCTTGATGGAGAAGGGCAGTTCTTCAACCTCATAATCCCAGTTGCGGGATGGTGCAAAAGAACGGAAGATAAAGAACTCTCGTACACTGAATGCCTTGTACTTTCCGCTTCTGTTACGACCTCCATAGGCTTTCCAGAACTTGAATTCTTTTTTGTTTTTACCGTCCCAATATCCTAATTTCTTGGCAACCTCATATACGTTGTCCGAAGCCATGAAATAATCTTTGTTGTTCAAATCCAAAGTCCCAATTCTGGGTATATTGGCTGATACTCCGATTTCGTCGTCTGGGATACGCTGGGCAGCCCATACACCACCTATGTTGTCTTTGCCTTCTCCGAAGACCTCAAAATGCCAAACCTCATTAGGATCTGCTATAGTAAGGCATTCTCCAGAATCTGCATAACCATATTGCTTGATGAGTTCACCCATCAGTTGGATGGCTTCTCTTGCTGTGGTACAACGCTGTAATGCTACTCGTTGCAGCTCTTCAATCATGAACATACCGTTAGGATTCTTTAGTTCCCGACGACCTGTAATAGTGGTCTCACCCATACCTAGTTGCTTCTCATTCAGACAAGGGTAGGATGTGTTGAAAAACTGGTAGGTATGTTTAGCTTGAGGGATGGTTCCCTTTTCTTTGACGTTACTTTGATCCTTATCGAATTCGGTATGCATCAGCCCATCATAGATACTCATGATGGTATCATTGGGGTAGTCCTTTGCAGGTTCGATTGTAGACCAGGTACGGTACCAACTGTCACAAGTATGACTGGTGATGACGGAACCATCTGCAGATGCTTTTTTCCCAACCATGATGCTGGTACAGCTCTCCGGATCTTTCAGATTAACAGTTTGTGCTACAATTTGCTGAGAAAAAAAGACACTCAGCAAAAGAAACGCTTTCGTAAATTTCATAATGGTTACTCTCTATTTAGTTATACTTGCAAAAATACATGAAAAATGCCAAATACAAAAGTATTGGCATAAAAAAAGAGCCTTCCCTTCAGGAAAGACTCTTTATCAAATATTTTCAGCTAATTTATGCTTCAGCTGGGATTACAGAAACATAGCTTCTGTCAAGACGGCCCCTCTTGAATACTACGGTACCATCTACCAATGCATACAGAGTGTGGTCACTACCCATACCTACGTTAGTAGAAGGATTGTGAACTGTACCTCTCTGACGAACGATGATATTGCCTGCCTTGCAAGCCTGACCACCAAAAATCTTAACGCCTAATCTTTGACTAGCTGACTCACGGCCGTTCTTTGAACTACCAACACCTTTTTTATGTGCCATTT
>AUXO017222878.1_pt1 | contig 25260 bp, 18 predicted proteins | sample 768731 | NCBI WGS metagenome assembly AUXO01 (sample SAMN02715735, study PRJNA202380) | gut metagenome | biome: sheep rumen | host: Ovis aries | place: New Zealand: Palmerston North | reverse complement strand
TGCTACTTTTCTTATTAAATTTTGTTTCATTTGTATCTCCTATACTTTATTTGTTTCTTGTGCCCTTTTAAACGTTTCATAGCACGATTTCAATTATATATTTATTCATAAATCATTTTCAATATGCCTTTAATGAGAAAATGCTTACATTTTTAAAAAAATAGTTTGATAAAACTTTATTCGACAAATCAGGACATATTAAGCCTAAAAATAATAAAAATAAGAAAAATTGCTCATTTTTTGAATTTATTATATTTTTTTAAAATAAAAAAATTATATAGACCTAATTTGGCCTATATAATCTCTTATTTTATATCATGAAATTTTAATGAAATATCAAAAGCTTTAACAGAGTGAGTTAAGGCTCCAACAGAAATATAATCCACTCCAAGACTAGATACACTTTCTATTCTTTCAAGAGTCATATTTCCACTAGCTTCAAGTTTTTTCTTATGATTGTTTAGTTTAACACATTCACTCATTAATTCATTATTCATATTATCAAGCATAATCCAATCACATTCAGTATTTAATGCCTCTTTTAGTTGTTCAATAGTTTCAACTTCAACTTCAATTTTAACGCCTTTTGTTTTCTCTTTAGCAATTCTTACTGCTTCTGTAATTGAACCACACGCATCAATATGATTATCTTTAATCATTACCATATCAGATAAACAATATCTATGATTAGTTCCACCACCATCTCTTACTGCCTTCTTATCAAGAATACGAAGATTTGGCATAGTCTTTCTAGTATCAAGAATTTCACAAGGTTTTTTGCAAAGAGAAACATACTTACTAGTTTCTGTAGCAATACCACTCATTCTTTGTAATAAATTAAGTGCTACTCTTTCGCCTTTTAAAATAGTCTTAGTTTTACCATTTAGTGTTGCAAGTAATTGTCTATTACTAACCTTTTCACCATCCTTAACAAAAACTTTAATATCAATGTTTTTATCAAGCAATTCAAAAACACGGCAAAATACTTCAATACCTGAAATAATACCATTGTCTTTTGAAATAAGACGAGCAAGAGAAATTTCATCATCACTAATTAAATTGTCAACAGTAACATCACCATTTGGCATATCTTCTTTTAGTGCATTAATAATTATATTATCAATTGTAAAATCAGTCATATTTCCTCCTAATTTAATCTAAAATGACAACCTAAAGATTCTTTTCTAGCAATTGCTGCATTAATAATTAAAATTGCAGTTTGACACATATTTAAAGTCTCATAATAGTAACGAGAGAAAACTTGAATCTTTAATAAATTATCTAAATGTCCTTGAATAATTTTTTTAGCTTCATTTAATCCTTCAGCTTTTCTAACTATGAATACATATTTAGTCATAGTGTCACGAATATCTTGTCTAATTTCTCTAAAGTTAAACAATTCATGAGTAAATTTAATTTCAGGTAAAATAACATCAACCTTGCCAAAAGTAGGTGCTAATTCATTAATTTCATCGGCAATACGTTTGCCAAAAACAACACATTCAAGCAATGAATTAGATGCAAGTCTATTAGCACCATGAACTCCTGTACAAGCACACTCACCAACTGCATATAAATTTTCCATTGATGTATGACCATATACATCAGTTGTAACACCACCACACATAAAGTGTTCTAGTGGAGCAACAGGTATATAGTCTTTAGACATATCAATTCCTTCATTTAATAGATATTTATAAATCGTTGGGAATCTATGCATTAAGAAATCTTTATCTTTGTGTGTTATATCAAGATAAACATGGTCAGACCATGTATCAAACATTTCACGATTTATAGATTGGCTAACGACATCTCTTGGAGCTAGTTCCATACGTTCCTTATCATATTTTTGCATAAAACGTTCGCCATTAATATTTCTTAAAATAGCGCCTTCGCCTCTTACAGCTTCACTAATTAAGAAGGTCTTTCCAACTTGATCTTCTTTGTAAAAACCTGTAGGGTGGAATTGAACAAATTCCATATCACTAGTCTTAACACCAGCTCTATATGCAAGTGCTATACCATCTCCGCACGCAAATTTTTCATTAGTTGTATGATTATAAATACCACCAATTCCTCCAGTTGCAAGAACGATTTTATTACACAATACATAAACTTCTTCATTATCCTTGTTAATCACAATAACACCAAGAGCTTTATTGTTATTATGTAATATCTCAATGGCCATTTCGTTTTCAAAGACTTCAATATTTTTTCTTAAGTTTAATGTTTTTCTTAAATCTTGCATTACATGATTTCCAGTATCATCACCACCAGCATGTAAAATACGTCTAGATCTATGACCGCCTTCAAGAGTTGTAACTAAAGTACCATCATTAGTTCTATCAAAATTAACACCTAAATTAATTAAGTTTTCAATATTTTTGCCAGCTTCATTAACTAAAATCTTAGTAGCTTCTAAATTATTATGATAAGCACCTGCTCTTAAAGTATCCTCATAATGTTCTTCAATTTTATTTTCATCAAATTTAACCTCTGCTGCAATACCACCTTGTGCCATATTGCTAGAGCCTTTAGAAATTTCATCTTTAATAAATAGACCAATATGTAATTTAGGAGAAATATTTAATGCTGTATAAATACCAGCTAAACCTCCACCTAAAATAACAACGTCAAATTGTCTAATTTCCTTCATATTACTCACCTTTATCTTTACAATAAGATTATTATAATACAATCTAAAAAATAATAAACTATTATTTATCTAAAATAATATTTAAATCAAATCTATTTTTACCTTTTTTAAGATTTAAGAAATAATCCTTTTTCTTGTAATTTATCACAAATTCTTTTTCTTTATCAGATTCTATTTGTAATACAAAATCATACTTTGTCTTAAAAATATCACAAACCAAATTATTATTTAAAGGAAAACCATTAAGCGTATATGTATTTAGTTCTTTAGGTAATCCTAATCCTATAATTAATTTATTATTAGAGTCAACCAAAAACATATCTCTAATAGCCCTTGCAACACCTAAATTTGCTGAAATGTCAAAGAAACCATTTTGCATATTTAAATAAGTAGGACTTGTATAATTATTTGCAAACTTTAAAAATTCTTTATATGCATCTTCTTTTTTACCTAAATGAATTAAAAGTTCCATATAGTATATGCAAGTTTGTCCATCGCTATCAGCATTATTTTTTATCTTCTCTAAAATAGTATTATAGCTTGCTTCACGAACAACATTAGTTGGATATAAGAAATTTATAGTATCAAGATATAAATGAGAAACATATTTATGAGAAGGATCTATTATTTCGTAATCATCATGATATTCCATTATTAAATTTTTAGGGGAAATTTGTGTATGATGAAGATTTAAAATAATATCTAAGTAGCCCTTATTATCATTTTCTTCATGACCTAAAATTCTGTTAACGACAATTAAATTATAGAAAAATTGATAAATTATTTGATCATCACTTGTGCAACCACTTACAAGAGAACACTTTGTTTTATCAACTAAAAAACTATTATTAGGACTTGTAGTTGGTGCTAATACATATTTATTAGATTCATCTAATACTAAAATAGATTTTAGGAAGTCTGCATTAGATAATAAAATATTATAATACTTCTTTAAAAAATTTATATCTTTTGTAAAATTAAAATACTTGAAAATGAATTCGCACATCTTAACTTGACCAAGTGGCCATATAGAATCAGATAAACCATTACCACTTATGCCTGAATAACCATTCAGGTCAGAATATTTATGAGTTACTGAACCTCTAGCGTGATATAATCTAGCACTTTCTTTAAATCCAGATTTATTCATCTTTTTGATTATGTTTAAAAGTGGAATGAAGCACTCAAATAAATTAGCTTCTAAACAGTTACTATAATCTAAAGGTGTAGACATATTTAAATCATAGCCATTAATTTCTTTATTATTAACATTTTCATCCCACAAGCCACATTTAGGAATAGCTAAATTCATACGAGAAGAACTTATTAATAAATATCTTGAAAAATTATAATATTTATCAAGTATATCTAGATTTGTATGAAAACTTTGACGCTTATATAATGACTTATAATCGGCAATTGAATTTATATGATATTGTTTGAAATCACTACTAATATCTAATAAATTTGAATTTCTAAGCACATATAACTTATAATTAGATTTAAATTTATTAGTTGCGCCCATATAATAAATATTAATGTTGTTACCTGTTAAAATAGCTTTATTACCAACAAAGCGTATTTCTTCTGCAAACAATTTAACAATTGAATAATATTTAAGTCTATAATTCTTTATTTCTAAAGATAAACAATTGTTGTTAATTAATGTTTTTCTTTTGTTTTTAATCTCACATGTTAATTCAACACTAATTGATATATCATTAAGAGATTCAATATGAATGGCTATTGCATCATTTTTAAAACTTGATTGATAAATACGTTTAATATGATTATTATCTATATCATATTCTACATCTACATATCCTTCTGATAAATTCAAGCTTCTCTTATAATTAGAAATATTAGGTAGAGTATTATAATCAATTACAAGTTTGCCACATGATGAATATACTTTTGAAGAATCATTAATTAATAAATCAGATCCAATTTTATTGGCTTCACAAATTTTATTTTCAAGCAATAATTGTTGAACCTTTTTATAATTCTTGTAATAATCACCATTTCTTCTAAATTTTTTATTTCTATTTATCCAAAATGTATTTTCATTTAATGGTAATTGTTCTCTTAAAGGATTCCCATAAACCATTAATCCTAAATGAGAATTACCTACAGGTATTCCTTCTAAAAAATTATCATTAGCACTAAAATCAAATTCTAGTAAATCACTATTATCCATATAAATCACACTCTAAATTTATTATAATTTAAAACTACTATTTTTAAAACAAAAAAAGTCAAGATTATTAAATCTTGACCTATAAATTAATCATTAAAATTATATAATTCGTTAGATAAATATCTATCTCCACTATCAGGTAATATTACTACGATAGTTTTACCAATATTTTCTTCCTTTTTAGCCAACTCAATAGCTGCATATAATGCAGCACCTGAAGAAATACCAGTTAGAAGACCTTCTTTTCTAGCTAATAATCTTGCTGTTTCAAATGAGTCATTATTAGAAACACAAACAATAGAATCTATAATCTTAACATCTAGATTTTTTGGTACAAATCCAGCACCAATACCTTGAATTTTATGAGGACCAGCTTGGCCTTTAGATAAAACTGGTGAAGTTTCTGGTTCAACTGCAATTACTTTAATATTATTATTTTGTTCTTTTAAATATTTAGCTGTACCTGAAATAGTACCACCTGTACCAACACCAGCTACAAAATAATCAATTTCACCATTTGTATCTCTCCATATTTCAGGTCCTGTAGTTTTATAATGAGCTTCTGGATTAGATTTATTTACAAATTGACCACAAATAAAAGAATTAGGTGTTTTTTTGGCTAATTCCTCGGCATAATCAATTGCACCTTGCATACCAAGTTTACCAGGAGTAAGTTCAACATGAGCACCATAAGCTCTCATTAAATTAATTCTTTCTTTACTCATTGTATCAGGCATAACTATTACAACATTATATCCTCTTCTAGGTGCAATAGAGGCTAAACCAATACCAGTATTACCACTTGTAGGTTCAATAATAGTAGAGCCCTTTACTAGTTTTCCATCAAGTTCAGCTTGATTAAGCATTTCAAGTGCAATTCTATCTTTTGCAGAACCTGCAGGATTTAATGCTTCTAATTTTACTAGTAATCTAGACTTCAAATTTAATTCTTTTTCTAAAACACATGTTTCAACAAGAGGTGTGTTTCCAACTAATTCATCCACTGATTTATAAATTTTTGACATCATTAATTCCTTCTTTCCAATAAAACATATTTAAAAATAAAAAGTAGGATTTCCTTAAAAATCCTACAAATATCATTTTTTAATGAGGACACTTAAGGAAGTATAATTATATTAAAATACAGCATAATTAAATACTTACTAAGATGTCTTTATATTATCACAATTTAAATCAATAATAAAATTATATACTCATAAATTCTTCTATCTTTTGAGTAACAATTTCCCATTGAGTAATTGCACTAATGGTTCCTTCACCATCTTTCTTTTGGACTCCGTAAGATCCAAAATATGAATGATTACCACCATCAATAATGTATTCAGATAAATTAACTAAATTAGCTTTATTCTTATCATAATTTTCTCTATTCATAACACCATCAAGGGAGCCATACATAGATAAAACTCGACCATTTGTGTTTGATAAATCTTTATCAGCATATGAACCCATTAGGACAAGTCCATTTAATGATTGATAATTAGCTAAATAATACCTAGAAGCAAAAACTCCACCTAGAGAATGACCTCCAATATACCATTTTAAATTAGAATAAGATATATCGCTATCATTAATTTTTGAATTATTATTAATTACATTTTTAGCACCATTTGAATTAAAGAATGCTAAATTAAATGGCATATTAACAATTGCACTAACATATCCATCACTTGCTAACATTCTCATTATAGGACTATAGGCACTAGCTTCAACTAAACCACCTGGATAGAACACAAAGGCTTCATCTTTAAGCTTTGTGTTATCTTTTGGTGTAAACCAAATCGTTTTATCTTTATCCGTATTTACTAGCACATTATCATCACTAGACATATAAGAATCTACATCTTTTGCATGATAATAGTTAGATGTATAAATAAAGAAAACTAAAATAATGCCAATAATAATAAATAACAATGAAAATAATACAATTTTAAATACACGTTTCTTTTTCATATTACACCTAGTTATTATAATAATTTCCTGCTAATTTAAAGCCCTTATCAAGGCTTTGTTTAAAGTATTCATTAGCTTCTTCTTTTTTATTTGAATTATATAAGTAGTATCCAACTATGAATTCATATTCACCATTTAATTCATCAAATATATCATTAAAATTATTTTTTACAAATTCAATATTTGTATCATTTAAATCCATTAATTTAACATCAAGATAACAAATTTCAGTTACTTCTTGTCCTAAAGATGAAGCCTTTAATTCAAAAGGAATAACATCTTCAGCAATATTTTCTTTATCTAAAAAAGAAATCAAATTATTATTTACATTTATAGTTTTAATACTATTAAGTGGATGTTCATAACTAGAAACATCAAAGCTCTTGTTTGAATCATATAAAAAATATGCAATGCTACTTCTTCTAATTCCGATACAATTAGAAACAGCTTTAAATCTTATTATTTCCAAAATTACACCTTTATTTTAATTTTAATAAACTGATTATCTCATCAGCAGCCTTATCATAATCTCCTGTATTTTCAACTACATAGTCACAAATATCCATGTTATTTTTTTCACTATCTATTGAAATAATACGATTAACCTTATCTTCAACTGATGAATGTTTATTCAAAATAGTCTCTATTAAAACTTTTCTATCTCTTTTTATATAAACTGTCGTAACATTTTTATAATTTGTTTTAAGTGCCATAGCACCACAAATATCCATTGTTACTAATACATTTCTACCTTTGTCTAAGATATGTTCAATATCTTCCTTTTTACTACCATAACCATGACCAGAATACATTGTTGATTCAAACAATTCTCCATTGTCTTGCATATTGTGAAATTCATCAATTGAAACATACTTATACCAATCATTTGTTTTTAGGGCAGTATCATCTTTAGTTGTATATGATACAAGCTTATCAAATGTAGAAAGCTTTTTATAAATTTTACCTGCAATTTTAGTTTTACCAGAACCACTAGGTCCTACTAAAATTAAAATTCCTGGATTTTTAAATCCAACCTTCTTTAATGAATATTGTTGGCAAATAACTTCAACGCATTTTAAAAATTCATCATAGTTATTTACAGCAAGCATACCAGTAGCATTTTGATTCCAAGGACGACGCATTAATATTGGATATGCCGCATTTGATTTTACAACATTATGCATACCATCGTCAAATAAGATATCTGTAGTAATCTTATCCTTTCTTGAACCCATATAAATATTAGATACAGGAATTTCAGGGAATTCCTCCATAATACGCTTAGCTCTAATACCCATAAACTCAGGTGGAATAGATGTTGAAATGAACACCTCTGTCATAGTAGATAATTTTTTTACAAATTCTTTAGCACCTTTAATTACTGGTTGGTTTTTATAGAATTCTGGATCGTTGAAATAATCGAATATTACATCAGCTCTAGTACCAAGCTTACCCCAATGATCAACCTCATGAATTGAAATAGGTGGATCAAATTTATATTTCTCATTTGCTAACTTGATTGCATAAGGGATGCATTCAAGTAATAAATCATCAACGTCAAGTGCAGTTGATAGTCTAAATTTTTGACTCATATTATCACTCCTTTTTAAATCTAATTCCGTTTCTTTATTTTAATTATTTTATCACAAACCTTTATTATTATCAATGAAATTAATTGTTACGATTCTTTAAGTATAAATAAAAAATGCAGATTAATCTGCATTCAATAAATCATTTTTTATCAATTCTTCTATTTTATCCTTCATATAAACATCTGATTCATAATCATTAGGATTTAAAACATCAATTACTTTAACAATAATTTTAGTTTTAATAATTGAAAAATGAATCTTTTTAATGTTTTTAATAGAACATACAACAACATTCTTTTTAGCACTAAATGCTGGTTTTAAACTACCTGCATGCATTGGTAATAAAATATTATCAGTTTTATTGCGAGTTCCTTCAGGGAAAATTAACACATTACAAATATTATTTTTTAAGAAATCACGAGCCTTAAAAATAGCTTTAGCGCCTTCTCTAGGGCTTTCTCTATTAATAGAAATATAACCTGCAGCACTAATCATTTTGCCAATAAAAGGAATCTTAAAAATTTCAGGCTTAGATACAATTGATAATTTATAAGGAATTGCATTAATCATAACTAATGGATCATAATTAGATACATGATTTGCAACATATAAATAATTATCACCCTTAATCTTTTCAAATCCTTTAGTAACAACTTTAATTCTTAATAAGTTAATAATACTATTATCAAATTCTTTTAATAGGTGATCCATATATTTTGAATAATGATTATCTTTATTGTTAATAATTAACGCTACAAAGTAACAATACATTATGAATATAAATAATAAAACAAAAGAAAATAATGGTATAAATATTATAGTTAAAAACATATAATAATAATTTGTTTGATTCAAACAAATTAAATAAGATACTAAAATAGATAATATTAAACTTAAAACTAAACGAATAAAACCATTTATTGTCATAATAACTCCTAATTCTTATTCATTATATAATAAAACATAAAAAAAATCACTTTAGAAATTTCTAAAGTGACTTTTTAAATTACTTATTCTTCTTTTTCTTAATAAATAGAATTAGTACAATAATTTCATGCAAAATTAAAGGTATTAATGAGAATAGAGCTGTCCATCCCCATTCAGCAACTGTTAAATTTTCAGTTGAGAAAACCATTCTAACACTAGGAACTTCAATAACGAATAATTGTAATAAAATACCAGCAAAGAATGCAACAGCCATCATCCAGTTCTTATCCTTAAACACATGTACAAATGAATGCTTAACATCAGACATACCAAGCATATGAATTAATTCACCAAGTGCTAAAGCTGTAAAGCTCATTGTACGAGCTTGGGCTAAGATAGCCTCATTAGCCTCATAATAAGCTTTAATTGTATTTAAACCATGAACACCATTAGTCCAAGCAGGAATAAAGTAGGCAAGAATAACACCGATTGTCAAAATGGCACCATAACCAATAGTTATAGCAAGTCCACCTCTAGCAAAGATACCTTCATTAGGATCTCTTGGAGACTCATCCATAACATCTTTTTCTTTTGGTTGCATACCAAGGGCAATAGCTGGAAGTGAGTCAGTAACAAGGTTAACCCATAATAAGTGAATTGCAATAAGTGGTGAAGGTAAACCAACAATAATAATGAAGAACATTAATAAAACTTCGGCAATATTACTTGATAATAAGAATAATACTGTCTTCTTAATATTGGCATAAATTCCTCTACCTTCTTCAACAGCTTTTTCAATTGAAGCAAAGTTATCATCAACTAATACCATATCAGCAGCACCTTTAGCTACGTCAGTACCAGTAATTCCCATCGCAATACCAATATTAGCTTGCTTTAAACTTGGTGCATCATTTACACCATCTCCAGTCATAGCACAAATGTTACCATTAGCTTGGAATGCTTTTACAATTTGAACCTTGTTTTCAGGAGAAACACGTGCGAATACTCTTGCTGTTTTAACTACTTCTTGTAATTCTTCAGGACTCATCTTATCAACGTCAGCACCTGTAAAGCATTGTTCACGAGTCTCAACAATTCCTAAATTCTTAGCAATTGCAAATGCAGTATCCTTATGGTCACCAGTAATCATTATTGTTGTAATACCAGCACGTTTAAATGTAGCAACCGCAGGTTTTGCTTCTTCTCTAGCTGGGTCAATCATTGCAACTAAACCAACGAAGATTAAATCTTCTTCTTCAATTGAATCTTTATTTGTATATGCAAGAGCTAAAGCACGAAGTGCATTATCTGCAAAATATGTATTAGCTTTATTAATGTTTTCTAAATCAGTGTCATTAATTTCTCTTACTTGACCATTGTCTAAAATATATTTTGTATGAGCAAGAATAGAATCTAATGCACCCTTAGTATAAATAACATTACCATTTTCTGTTTCATGCTTAGTAGACATCATCTTACGAACTGAATCAAATGGTAATTCATCAATACGAGGATATTTAGCTTCTAAATCATGCTTGTGCATATCAAATTCATTTGACATTACAACAAGTGCAATTTCAGTAGGATCACCATATAATCCTTCATCAACTGTAGCATTTGAACAAAGTGACATACCACTTGCAAGTAAGCGTAATTCTTGATTTTGATTATCTTTATTAAAATCATTTTGCTTATAATAAGTATTGTTTACATATGCTTCAACAACAGTCATCTTATTTTGAGTAAGTGTACCTGTCTTATCAGAACATACAATAGAAACAGCACCAAGAGTTTCAACAGAAGGAAGTTTTCTAACAATAGTATTAGCATGAACCATCTTTTGAACACCAATTGATAACACGATAGTAACAACAGCTGATAAACCTTCAGGAACAGCTGCAACTGCTAATGAAATTGCACTTAAAATTGATTCAATCCATGCTGAAATCAAATTTTGTTTACCATCGATACACATCCAAATAATTTCTGCGATTAATACTGCAACTACAATTATTAATGTTAAATATCCTAAGAATTTAGATAATTTAGCAAGAACTCTTTGAAGAGGAGTCATTTCATCAGTTGCATCTTCTAATGCATCGGCAATCTTACCAATTTCAGTCTTCATACCAGTACCGCATACAATACCAAGACCTCTACCATAAGCTACTGTTGTAGACATAAATGCTTGGTTAACTCTATCTCCAATACCAACAGAATCACTAAATGTAATTTCACTATTTTTCTCAACAGGGACAGATTCACCAGTCAAACTAGATTCTGTGCACTTTAAATTAATAGATTCAACAAGTCTTAAATCAGCACCAACTGTGTCTCCTTCCTCGATAACAACTAAATCACCAGGAACAAGTAAACTAGCTTTGATTTTATATCTTTTACCATCTCTTATAACTGTAGATTCTGGACTAGACATCTTTTTTAAGGCTTCAAGAGAAGTTTCAGCCTTTATTTCCTGAACAGTTCCAATAACTGCATTTAATATAATAACTGCCAAAATAATTATTACATCTGGCCAATCACCAACTTTAAAGAAATCAAAAGGTTTACCTTCTTTAGCATTTTTAACTGTGTCATAAATTGAAATAATTGTTGTAATCGCAATAGCTGCAAAAAGGATATAAATCATTGGATCTTTTAATTCACTAAAGAAAATCTTAATCCAACTATCCTTTTCCTTTTCCTTCAATTCATTTTTACCATATTTTTCTAATCTTTTGCTTGCTTCTTCTTCACTTAAACCATTAACTAAATCAGTAGAATATAATTCTTTAGTTTCTTCAACCGTTAATGATTCAGCACTTTTAATCTTTTCTTCCATACATAGCCTCCTAATAAATAAATAAAAAAATCAAGTATTTCCATACTTGATTTCTTAAAAGTATGGATAAACCATACTTAAGTCTTGATATTTAATGTAAATCCGGGTTTTTACACCGGCTTGACGAATTTACAACCTATTGGTCATCTACTCTCTTAAGTTGTTTACATTATAACTAATTAAACGAAATTAATCAATAATTAATGAATAATTTCTCCATCTTTTTGAACAACTAACAAAATAGCTGCATAAGAGAATTTGTCAGCCTTAATTCTTAAAGGCTTTGTAAGACCATTATTACCTAAAACTTTTAACCAAGTCTTATGTGGATTAACCAAACCTTTTATTTTTAATGTTTCAAGATCAATAAAATCGCCAGCATTAAAATAATTATTTAAAGTTACAAGATTAATAACTGCTAAAGTTCTTCTATTATATTTTTCATTTACTTTAATATGACGAGTCTTTAATACAACTTCATCTTTTAAATTACTATTTTCTTTAATATCTTCTTTTGACTCATCTACAGAATCTAGTTCTTCACTAGGTTCACCAACGCTATCCTTAAAAGGCACATATTCAACTTCTTCTAAAGTTTCGCCTTCTTCAAGAACTTGTCCTTTTTTAAGTCCTTTTTTAACAAGACCTTTTTCAATTAAAGTTTCTAAAGTATAATATCTAAATTTGTCTTTATATACAACTTTTTCATTGTATTCATATTTATCAACAAGCATCATATCAATTAAATCTTCAATGTATGTTACTTTTCTTGCTGATGTGATTTTGAATTCAAATGGAGTGTTTTTATAAAGAGCTTTATCAGAAATGTCTTTACCTTTATATTTTGTATTTGCTAAAGTTTTTGGATCAATAGCTAAACATAAAGCTAATTTCTTACCACGGAAAACAATAAAACCATAAAGTTCTTTCCCTTTATAAACTCTAATCTTCTTCCAACTTGGTCTAAGCTTTACACCATATCCTTCAAAAATGGTACGTGCTTCATTAAAAGCTTCCTTACTGTTATCATCAGCTTGGTGAAGTCTAGCTTCAAAACTATAATTATAGGTATATTTTTCCATTTTTTATTTCCCCCGTTATATAATTATTTGTTAATTTAATTATATAATAAAATTTTTAAAAAATTAATATTAATTTGTAAAAAATAAGATAGATTTATAGTAAAAAATATGTATGGAATCCACACATATTTTTAAAATTAATTATTCTTTGAAGCAAAATCTAAATTTGAATCACTAAATGACATATTCTTTTCTAATTTATTGTACTTAGTGTGATAAGTTGCCGGACTAGGGAATCCAATTTTACCATATTGATTAGTTTCAATATAAACCCTAGATTTATTAAATGCTTCCAAAATAGGTTTAGTAGATATATTTGTATTATTAGAAATTTCAGGTTTTGTTAAGCACAAATCAGTCATTTCATGTAATAATACAGCGCCACGAGTTAAACTAGTAGTTACATCACAAATTTTACCATTTACTAAATTATCACGAATTGCAAGTAAAGTACCAAGTGCTAAAATGAATCCTGGAATATAATCCAATGGTACACCATTTAAATTAACAGGATTCTCTTTACTACCATTTCTTATAGATAAACCTGTAATATCTTCAGCTAATGGAGCCCAGCCTGGTCTATCTACCCAAGTGGTTGTTGAGAAGCACATTAAATTTGCAAAAATTACATTTGGATTAATTTTTCTAATATCATCGTGAGATAAACCAAATTTATCAAATGCGTTATTTTGATAACTATAAGTTATAACATGTGCTTCTTTAATTAATTCAATAACCCTATTTTTATCAGATTCATTATTCAAATCTAATTGAATACTATTCTTACCAGCCCAGCCATCAAGTTCTAGCATAGCTTGTTCTTGATCAAGATATTGTCCTCTTCTAACCATAAGTACATCAGCCCCATATTCAGCTAAAATTCTAGAAGCTGCAGGGCCTGCAATTATATGAGTAAAATCTAAAACCTTAACTCCTGTTAAAGGTCCTTTATTTAGATTTGTACCAAAATCTAATTTAAATTTATCATACTCTTTAAATGTTATTAAAGGCATATTGTTTACAGCCTTACCAACATCTGTATTATTCCATTCTTCTCTTGTTCTTAAAACGCATGCACAAGCACCACAATCAAATGCTTTCTCTTCTAATTCATATGAATTAAGATTTGAAATAACTTTACTTAGATACTTAATATCTCTTTTAGTAGACATTAGAGTAAACTTTTCACTAGGCTTTTTTAAATTAAGTTCCTCTACCAATTTCTTTTGTTGGCTTTGATAATATGTATGAATTGAAACATATCTATTATCTTTAGTTTTATACTTATAGAATGAGCCATTAAACGCATTATCTACCCTAATTGCAGATTTAAGACGAACTTTTTTTAACTTTTTATCAGTATAATTAGCCATATAAAGTCTAATCGCTTGTAAACCAGAATAAGAAATATCTGTATAAATTTTATTGTCTTCTAATTTATCTCCTCTAAGGATACCAATTTCACTAGCTACTTCGGCACATAATGACAAAACAGCAGCAACAATAGGTGTTTGTAATACTTTCTCTTCTAAAAATAATTTATTAACAGCATTCTTTCTTAATTTAGCAAGAACAAATTTAATAACATGAGGAAATGGATTTTCAGCTAAATAATTTTTCTTTAATTCTTTTTCTGTATCTATATTTGATATAAAAGTTAGCGGAACTACAGTATTAACATTTAACAATTTTGAAAGATAGTCATAGATTCTTTGACTATCTTTAGCTTTTTCTAATAAAATCTCTTCTTTATTCATAATTTCACCTATATTTTCATAGCTACTTCATACGCACGCCAGATAACTGTACGTAAATTTCCTATTGACATACAGTCACCAACTAAATAAACATTCTTTTTCTTTTGGCAAATAGGATTTGGAATATAACCTGCACAAGAAATAACTGAATCACAATTAATCACTGTTTCTTTTTCATTTTTATCCTTAATTTTAACATTATCTTTATTTACCTCAAATAATGTTGATTCTAAATACACAGGTACCTTTTTCCATGCAAACCATTCACGCAAATAGCTTGAATTAGCAAGACATACCCCTTTTTGACTAATTAAATCATCCTTCATTTCAACAATCGAAACATTGTGCCCTTTAAGTGCCAAGTCATACGCAATTTCTGAGCCTGTAAGACCACCACCAATTACACAAACATCTTTTCCAACCGTTTTTTTGCCAGTTAAATATTCACATCCTTCAATCATTAATTCATATCCTTTTACGCGACGTAATAATCTAGGCTTAGAACCTGTCGCAACAATAACTTCTTTACCCTTAAATTGTGATATATCATTAATTGGAGAATTTAAATGTATTTCAATGTTTAAATCCTTCATTTGTTTAATATACCACTTTAATAAATCTCTTAAAGAACCTTTATAAGATTCAGCACTTGCGGCAACAAAAACGCCACCTAAATGATCTTCTTTTTCATAAATTATTGGATTATGTCCTCTAAGTTTTAAGACTCTAGCAGCTTCCATACCACCAATACCACCACCAATAATGATGACATCTTTAGTTTTCTTTGTTTTCTTTATATAATGCTTATTCCATTGCATCATTTCAGCATTTACAGCACAACGTGATAAATGTAATGAATCAGATAATTTTTGATCATTTGGGACACCTTTATAATGACACATGTTAAAGCATCCATTATGGCATTGAATACATGGTCTTATATCATCAGAATTACCATTTAAATACTTAGTAAACCATTCAGGGTCAGCCAAGAAGGCTCTTGCAATACCAACGCCGTCAAGCTTACCTTCTTTAATACTTCTTGCACCCTCTTTCAAAGTCATTCTACCAGCACATACGACAGGCTTAGTAGTAAATCCTTTAATGTGTTCAACCTCTTTTAAGTTACAGTTTTCACTCATATAAACAGGTGGATGTGCCCAATACCAAGCGTCATAAGTACCATTATCGCAGTTAAACATATCATAGCCTGCTTCTTCAAGCAATTTAATAGCTTTTTCAGACTCTTCCATGTCACGTCCTGCTTCAACATAATCTTCACCAGGAAGTGCACCACTTCTAAATCCTTTAGTTTTTGAAACTACAGAATAGCGAAGTGAAACAGGGAAATCATCGCCGCACTCTTTTTTAATAGCTTTAACAATTTCAATTGCAAATCTATATTTATTTTCAAGGCTACCACCATATTCATCAGTTCTCTTATTTACATAATTTAGAGTAAATTGATCTAATAAGTATCCTTCGTGTACAGCGTGAATTTCAACACCATCTACACCAGCATCTTTTAATAGCTTTGCACTCTTTGCAAAAGCTTTTACAAATTGAGATATTTCTTTTTTTGTCATCTCTCTACTATCAAGCTTATCAGACCATCTATTAGGACTAGGACTTGCAGATGCTGTAATCTTAGATAAATTCATAACAGGCTTTGAGACAAAGCGCAAAAACTTATTGTTATATAATGTTTCCATCATTTTAGAAACTGTAAATGATCTACCAAATCCTGCTGTTAGTTGAACAAATAATTTAGCGCCTGTTTTATGAAATTCTGGCATCCATTTTGCTAACTTTTTGTACATTCTTTTATTCTTATATAACCATTGACCAAACATTGGATTATATACAGGCTGACAGCCAGGTAAAACTAGTCCAACATTATTTTTAGCAACCTCTAAAATAAAATGAGCACCATCTTTATCAAAATGATTTTTCTCCATCCAGCCGAATAAATCTGTACCACCCATACTAGTCATAACAATTCTATTCTTAATTTCTAGATTGCCTATTTTCCAAGGACTTAATAATATTTCTTTTTCTTCTTCCATATAATTTCCTACTTTTTCTATAAATTGAACCCTAATCCTGTGTCTTATATTTTAGCACAAACATTTGATTTTTTATAGACATCAATTTATAATTAAATTAATACTGGAGAGATATTTTATGACAAAAAAGTTTATTCGATTATCAATAATTTTAGTATTAGCTATAATACTATTTATAATTTTTCAATTCATACCAAATATAAATGAAGGTATCATATGGTGCGTATTTTTAGCATTATTTATACTATACAATATATTCTTACTTACACCAAAAGATCCTAAAACAAAATTAGGAAAAATAACAACAATTGCATATATATTATCTTTCATTACTTTTATAATTAGTTCATTTTTATTTATAGTTGCTTTATTTATTGCAATTATAGAAGGATTTGGCAATAATAATTTAGAAAATAGGAATAAGATTTATTTAGACAATACATTAGATCCAGTAAGACTTATGGATACAAGCTATAATTTTACAAATTATAACAGTGATACCAACACATTATATGTTACATTTAGTGGAAACTATAATTTTAATCATGATTCAATAATTGGCAACAATATTTCAAAGCTTACAATAGATAACATTGAATATATGAAAGATATTTACAACAATTATAATGTTGATTTAAATGGTACTTATAGTTTTAAAATGGAATATACAATTAATCATGCAGCAATAACTGAAAAAGACTATTATTATTTTTCTGTCAAAGTATACGACAATTCTAATGTATCTATATCTAATCAATTTATGGTATTAAAAAATGATGATTTAAAAAAATCAAACATTTTAATTTATAAAAATGTAGATAAGAATTTAATTAAAAAGAATAAAGGTGGAACATATTTAACTATTACAGCAATATTCATAATAGGATCATTTATTATTGGACTATTATCAAAATATATTAATTCATTAGTAAATATGATTACTGAAATTAAAAATAAAAATATAGAAAAAAAAGAAAAAACCTCTGATAATTAAATCAGAGGTTTATTTCTTAATATTCATTAAACCTAATGCAAAATCATTAAATGCACCAGGAGTAAGTGTCTTACACATACGAAGTACAAACTTAATTGGAATTAATTTAAATGTTGTACCAGGATTTCTTGGATTATCACTTGTTAAATATTCTAAAGTTATACCATAATCCTTTAACATTGTTAAAGTATATTCTCTAGCTTCCTTATTTGCAAGAATTTCTTCAACGCGACTATTTAGGGTAAAATAACCATCTTTTTCTTTATCAATAAATCCTAGCCAATTAATAATAGCTTTATTATCTAAAACATACGATTTATCAGGTTCACTCACTTTATTAATCACACAAGAGTCAATTAAATTGTTTTCACCTCTTATTTCAACCAAATGAGTTTTATAAATATGGAATTCAAATTCATATTTAAACATACCACTCTTTGTTTCTACATGAAGACCATCAATATATAAGCTTAATGTATCTAAATTTGAATATACAACAATTTTAGTATTTTCTTCTGTTCTATTTAAATAAGCTTTATTACAAATATGAATCATTGGTTCCTTATTCCAATGAGCTTTATACATATAATATGCATCTTTTTTATATTTTCTATCAAATGTTACAAGCCCCTTTTGGTTTTGACCAGGCTTTCCACCTTCATTTCTAGAATCCGCACCAAAATCAAACATATTCCAAACGAAACTTGCCCATAGATAAGGACGTTCTTCTATAATTTTTAACATATTCTCATGGTAAAAACATTGATAATTTTCAGTATAATCGCCACGTTCTCCATTTAAAGAGGCATATTTTGGATTACAGTCTGCACCATATTCAGAAATAGATAAACAAGCATTAGGATGAGCCTTATGACGAGAATCAAAATAATCTCTAACATCTTCTACGTTTTTCTCATACCAACCATAATAAATATTTGAACCATGAATATCAGGTACATTAAAAAGCTTATTAGTATCAAAATTAAACGCACCAATATGAGCCATAGCTGTAGGACGCGTTGAATCTAAATAATGTGCCAAATTATTTAATTCAACATGGTTTTGATATCTTGCCTCATTGATATCATTTGAAATACAGATTTCATTAGATAAACCCCAACATATAATTGATGGGTGATTATAATTTTGGATAATTAATTCACTCAATTGGTCTCGTGTATTTTGGTTACCATTAGCTAAATGCTCACTAATGTATGGTATTTCTGCCCAGACAATAACACCAGCTTTATCACACAAATCATAAAAATATTGATCATGTTGATAATGTGCAAGACGAATTGCTGTAGCACCCATATCAAGGATAATCTTTAAATCCTCTTCCATATCTTCCTTACTAATGGCTACACCCTTAGTCTCTTTATCTTGATGACGTGCTACTCCACGTAGTAAATATTTTTTATTATTTAAAATGAAGCCTTCATTAGGATCCATTCTAAATTCACGAATTCCATAATCCTGACTAATCATATCATCATCAATGGATACCATCATATTGTACAAGAATGGGTCTTCTAAACCACTCCATAGATGAGGATTTTGAATTTCAAAAATAGCTGTCGCGATATTGTCATTAACAACTGTAGTAATTTCTTTATTATCAGTTTTAAATGTTACCTTCTTTTTTTCTCCATTACTAATAAAAGCCACTGCTTCAACATAGGCTACATTTGATACAATCTTTGAAGTTATTTTTAGACCAGGTCCTCCATAATATGAAAGAGAAAAGTGTGTTTTTGGCACTTCAATCAAGAACACATCACGATATATTCCTCCATAAAAAGTAAAATCTGCTTGTTGAGGATATACACTATCACTAACTTCATTAGTAACTGTAATAATTAATTCGTTGTCATGCTTTAAAAATTCTGTTAATTCTATTCTAAAAGTAGAATAACCACCATCATGCTTGCCAATCTCGAATCCATTCAAATATACAACAGCGCTTTGGCTAGCCGCATTAATTTCTAAAAATACTAATTTATCAGTTTTGTCATAAACAAAATTTTTCTTATAGTAACAAAGTCCACGATAATAATTTGAACCACCATCAGTACCATCAATATTATTCCATGTATGAGGAATTGTAATAGGCTCAAAATTAATATTATCTTTAGAGAATAACCAATCTGAATTAAAATTTATTTTATTTCTCATATTAACCTCTTCTTTCCACAATATTTCATTTTCTAAGATTATTATAAAAAAATAAAGTTTATAAATCTCACTAATATTTATTCTATTTCATTTGAATAATATGACTTAAGAATAAAAAATAATTAATTTTTATGTTAAAAGATTAAGTTTTAAACATTTTTTATATAATTTTGATTAAATTAAACTAAGTTTAAATAAATATATAAATAATAATTTCATAAACTTACTATTTTTAATTTTAATGTAAAAACTTGTGTTAATATTTAATATTTGATTGATAAAAAAATATTATAATCATACTGAATCCATACTAAAAATATGATATTATATTTAAGTAAATAAAGGAGGATATATGAAATTCTATTTAGCCCCACTTGAAGGAGTAACTACATATAATTTAAGAGAAAAAATTGATAAATACTTTCCTTTTATAGATAAGTACTATATTCCATTTTTAGAACCATATAATAATAGTTTAAAAAATAAGCATTTAAAAGAAATTGATCCTAAAAATAATCAAGTTCATTCACAAGTTGTTCCACAAATAATTTCAAAAGATAGCCAAAATACAATATGGTTAATCAATGAATTAGAAAAATTAGGATATAGTGAGGTTAATCTAAATTTTGGATGTCCTTCAAGAACTGTTACTACTAAAAATAAAGGTTGTGGTATTCTAAATAATCTAGAACTTTTAGACAGCTATTTGTCAAAAATATTTGAAAATACAAATATAAAAATAAGTGTCAAAATGAGGCTTGGTTTACATGATACTACTCATTTTAACGAAATATTAGATATATTAAATAAATATCCACTTCATGAATTAATAATCCATCCTCGGACAGGGGATGATCAATATTTAGGAAATCTAAAATTAGATTTGTTAGATAATTTAGATAAAAAGACTAAATTTGATATTATATATAATGGTGAAATTAAATCGCAAAGCGATATTTCTTATATAGAAAAAAGATATCCTTTTATAAAAGGTATAATGCTAGGTAGAGGATTAATTGAAAGACCATTTCTATTATCAAATTATACCAATTTAGAAATTAAAGAAAAAATCAAATCATACTACTACGAATTAGCAAATGAAGCTGTTTCAAATTATGGATTTGGCAACGCAAAATTCTTTTTAAAGCAATTATGGGTTTATTTAATTAAATCATTTGATGCAGATATAAAATTAAGCAAAAAACTATTTAAGGCTAACACATTTGAAGAGTTTAATGATATTGTTAATCAAATATTAATGTCTGATATCAAACCTGAAGCAAGTGGTATTGAAAAATTCATATAATTAAAAAACTGTAATTATTACAAAAAGCACCTTAAAAGTAGAATCCGGTTTCTTATAATTGTCTACTTTATAGGATCTATTTTATAATTACAGTTCTTTTTTTATTTAAAATTTAATACAATCCAAAATAAGCATTACAACAAATCCAAAAATAAATGCAAAAACGCCAAAATGATCATGGCCATCACTACTCATTTCAGGAATCATTTCTTCTGATACAACATAAATCATACATCCTGCCGCAAAAGAAAGCGCCCAAGGCATGATTCCTTGGATATGCATTGCAAGAAACAATCCAAAAACTGCAGCAATTGGCTCAACAATACCAGATAACATTCCAAAAAGGAAAGCCTTACTAGAGGATCCGGTTTCACCTTTTATAGGGAGTGATACTATAGCACCTTCTGGAATATTTTGAATTCCAATACCAATTGCTAACAACAATGCCCCAACTAATAAAGATTGATTATCTGCAAATGACATAGCTACACCAAATGCAATTCCAACAGAAAGTCCTTCTGGAATGTTATGAATAGTAACTGCTAAAAACATTTTACTTGTCTTTGATAATTTTTTAGCCTTTATACCTTCATCTTTATTTTCATTAATATGAAAGTGAGGAACAATTTTATCAATAGACCATAAGAAAAGCGCTCCTAAAATAATTGATATTGCAACAACTGCAAAGGGTGGCATATAACTAATATTTGTTTCAAGCGCAGGCATTATAAGAGAGAAAAATGATGCAGAAAACATAACTCCTGCGGCAAATCCTACAAAAATTTTATTCATTTTTGGCGATATCTTCTTATTCTTAAAAAAGAAGGAAAATAAAGCTCCTATTGTTGTACATATAAAAATAATGCTTATACCAATTATTGAATATAAATAATCAGGCATAATAGCATCTCCTTTCTTGTTAGTCGCTACTAACATTATAACATTTATTTATAATTAAGCAATCATTTTGATTTTAAATATTATATTAAAGAAAAAAATTAAATATATAATAAAAAATTCTTGATACTAAATATCAAGAATTTTTATCTTTTTCTATGTTTAATTATATCTATTCTCTAGATATTACTTTCTTATTCCAGCTCTTTTTACCACATTTAGGGCATTTCATATATCTTGTTCTATTCACATGCATAGCAAATAATGCTTGTTTAAATGTTGGAATATATCTATTTTTACAACACTTACATTCATAATAACCAGCCTTTTGTTCGATTCTTAAAGAAAATAGAATAGCAATTAAAAATACTACTAAGCCACCACATATTAAAACAACTCTAAGCCACAATTGCATTTCAATAAAAGATGCTACAAATATTAATGCTAAATAAAATATAGTACCTATAACTCCAATTACTATTTCCATATTAAGTAATCTCTTATCAGCTTCTTCTTTTTCTTTAACCAATTCAATTAAATGTAATTCTGTTTGTTTATTATATTCTCCCATATCTATTTTCTCTCCTTTTAATAATTCATTTACACTAATTCCAAGAATTTCGCATAGTTCTAACATTATAGAAGCATCCGGCATAGCTTTACCACATTCCCATTTAGATATAGCTCTATCTGTTATGTTCAATTTTTCAGCCAATTGCATTTGAGTTATATTTTTACTCTTTCTTGATTCAGCTATAAATTTGCCAATTTTAATTAAATCCATCACCTATTCCTCCTTTACATCTTTAGTCTAAATGATTTTTACCACTAAGTCTACAAACCAATGGTTGAGTATAAACTTTTTTATAAAAATAGATTAGCATTATAAACTATAGTTGTCAAATTTATGCGCCATAAATTAAAAAAAAGAGAATGCATTGCATTCTCAAAATTGTTAATTAGTTTCTGCTATTAAATTTCCTTCAGTTTGATTTTTATTCTCTTTTTTAAAGTTAAACAAAGGAATAAAAGATACAAAGAATGATAATAATGTTACTAACATAATAATTACAGGTGCTGTACCATAATATATACTATTTTTACCACTATTGTTTAATGAGATTATAATACCCCAAACAAATAAAAATATAGCTATAAATAGATTAGACCATCTATATATTGTAGCATAGACTTTCTTATTAGTTACTATACATGAAATATGAGTGAATAATTGTAATAACATTGTTAATAGATATACAATCATTAAAATAACAGTAAACACATTTCTAGTATTAAATAATGTTAAATGATATGACATAACTGAAAAATTACTTTTTTCTTCATAACAACTATAGAAATCTACCCCAATACCAATAATTACAAATATAATTGTAATGAATGAAATAATATTAAATCCAAGATTTCTACTATATATTTGAACAAACTTAAAATCTTTAATTTTTTTCTTTTCAACATTAATGTCAAATTTTAGTTCTTTTACAGTTAATAATAAAACACATAATATAATACTTATAATACAGTAAGTAATAGGCATAAATGTAATTTGATTGCCTACTGTTAAACAAAAGCTAAATGTTAATATAGCTACTATAAAGGATGATATTAATATTATTGAATGAATAAGACTATTATTTACAAAAAAGAATATTAAATCAAATAATATTATAACAATTACAGCACTAAATAAAAATTTACCAATCACATTTACAGTACCATCTAATATAATCAATTGATATAAATTATTATTAGCATAATAATTATCACTCCATACTCTAAAATGTATCCATGGTGCAATAAAGAATAACAAAGATGCTATTCCAAAGGATAACATAACAATCTTAAATGGAAGATTTCTCTTAATCTCTTTACCAAGTTCAGATGTCTTCTTTTCATTATTATCTGAGAGTTCCTTAACTTCTTTTTCATATTTACAAAATTCAGTATCACATTCTTCTTTTAGTAAATAATCTACTGAACAATGAAACAATTTAGATAATTGAATTAATTTTTCAGTTTCAGGAAAAGCACCATCACTTTCCCATTTAGATACAGATTGTCTAGATACATTCAAGATACATGCTAGTTCCTCTTGAGTATAATTATTGTTTTTTCTTAATTGTGTTATTTTTTCACCAGTAGTCATATTTTCTTCCTCCAACGACTAGAATAATATCATTTCTTTAAGTTGCACAACACCAATTTTATGTATCTTTAATGTAAAGTTTTGGTTGCAATTAAATTTTTTTAAAAATTATAGCCCCTAAACTATAATATTTTTAAATAAATAGCAAAAAAAGATATATAACAAATAGTATTATAGATTTATGTTTTCATTTTATCAATAATTTATTTAGAAAATATAATCAAAGGCTCAATCACATAATTATAATATTAATTAATGATAAATTTATTATAATTCAATAAACTCTTTTTTCTTACTAAAATTCAAATATAGAATAAAGCCAGAATAAATTAAAATTAATAATCCACCACATGAAAATGAAATATAAGAAGCAACATTTAAAATATGTACATTATACTCATGACCTAAATAATAATCATTATACGTGAATTAAATGAACATCATGTACAAGTCTTTGCTTTAATGTTTCTATCAAATGTTGATCTAAGTTCATGTCATTCCATTTCGATAAGTCTCTGTTTGTAATTAGAATAAGACTTCTTGTCTCACCAAGAAAGATAAGCAGCTTGTATATCTGAAGCAATTCTTCTTCAGTAGGAGTCAAATAGAATAGCTCATCTAGAATTATAAGATC
>AUXO012816813.1_pt1 | contig 25278 bp, 18 predicted proteins | sample 768731 | NCBI WGS metagenome assembly AUXO01 (sample SAMN02715735, study PRJNA202380) | gut metagenome | biome: sheep rumen | host: Ovis aries | place: New Zealand: Palmerston North | reverse complement strand
ATCTGATGGTCGTAGACCTGGTAACGGACGATGACGGAAAATCCTATTACACGTATGAAAGGCTTCTTCCGGCCGTAAAGAAAGGCGCTGTTGTGGCCGTTCCCGTCTGGGATGGTAAGTATGTTCTTCTGAAGCAGTACCGCCATGCTCTAAGAGATTTCCAGTATGCTTTTCCCAGGGGGTATGGAGAACCGGATATTGAACCGAAGGAAAATGTAAAAAAAGAGATCAAGGAAGAAACCGGCGCAGATGTGAAGGATCAGTTTGAACTGGGAACCGTCATTGCGGACAGCGGCGTAAGCGGTCAGAAAGTTTCTGTTTATAAATGTTTTATAACAGAGCCTGTCAGAAAAGAAGGATATGAAGGCATTGTTGAACTAGAGCTGTTTTCTCTGGATGAACTTCTGGAAAAGGCAGGGAAAGGCGAGATCAATGACGGCTATACCCTGGCTGCACTGAGTCTTATGTCAGCCAAAACTGGCAGCCAGTAAAACTTCATGATTTCTGAGGTGATCCCTTTTACCTAAAGCAATGAAAAAAATCTGCAGAAAACCTGCCAAACTATAAAACAACTGCAACGAAAAAGGCGCTGAAACGTGGGCATCTTTCAGAGGTATATAAAATTGTACCTTGTTTGCCTCCACGCAGCAGCGCCTTTGTCACATCCTGTGTACAGTGCAGATAATGGATGTTTCCATAAAAAAGGAAGAGCAGCTCCAATAATCAGATAATATGAAGTGACCTCATATTTGTTACAACGTGAATTTACCTGCCTGATCTGTGATTGACAAGATCAGCACCAACAGGATTACCGCATACATTAGGAGGCCACCTGATAAATAGAAAAATATGTCCATAGTATCAACTACATTCTTAGCGAAGTGAAGCCGATACTCGGAGCAGAACACCGAATCTACGGAGAGATACAGGGATGTGCCCCTTTTCAGAGGTATTATCACTCTGCCTTTCGTTGACCGGCACGCATCAGCATAAGAAACAATTCCTGCACTTCATCTGCTGCCGCCTGAAGATATGCGGCAGCTCTATGAGATGTGTTCCCGCTGTCTTTTGTTCCGGATAATTATGGTAGATTTCCCGGCTTTTAAGTAATTACTAAGCCATGTCGCTCCTGCCTTACACCGTCAGCCCATAAATTGCCGGCACCATAATAATAATGGTCGCGTAGGAGATCATATCCATGAAAATGCTGTATTTTACATAATCGTTGAACTGGTAACCAACCGTCATGGACATACCCAGAGTACTGCTGGCAAGAGGACAGCTAAGCGCAACGCCGGAAGCCAGTGTAATCCCCAACGCAAAACTATAGGGATTCAGCCCCAGTCCCGGAGCAATGGAAAGAACGATCGGCAGCACAATTAAAATCGCAGTGGAATTCGACATAAATTCGCTGACCACCTGAACCATAAGAACAAGGATCGCAAACAGAATAAAAGGACTTAAATTCGTACCCACCAGTCTGCTGAATGTCTCTTCGATAATTTTAGTACCGCCTGCGACTTCAAGTGCCTTAGCAAGACCAAGACAGCCCGCCAGACGGCCAACGATGTTCCAGTTAACATGAGCGATCGCCTTTTTCTGTGTGATGCATCCCGTAACAATGCAAAGCAGAGCGGCGCTTGTACTGGTGATTGCAAGAGGGAGCCATTCTGTGATATAAAGAACTACTGTCACCCCAAAAATGACCGCCATGATGATCATTTTAGGTCTGCTGTAATTGCTCTCATTAGGCTTTAATTCATACTCATCTGCCGGGCGGTTTCCCCATATTTTTTCACCACGCCTGCGTCCAATGAAGAGGCAATAGAAAAGTCCGAGAAGTGTAATCACTCCGCCTACCAGCGTAAAATCAAAAGTATGGAACATCTGGGCCCCGGCATCTTCCAGAAGTCCCTGTGCTGTCATCTGCTGTGTACTGCCAACCAGTGTACTTGCTCCGCCTATGACGCAGCCATAAGCAATCGGCATGATGAGATTTTTGGCCTTAATGTCCTTGTTTGCCAGAGACAGGCCCATAATGATCGGAATGAAAATGGCAAGTACCGCGGAATTCGTCAGAAAAGCAGACATGACGGCAGATACAAGATAAGTACCTGTGATCAGTTTTGTTTCCGAGCCCTTTGCTTTTTTGACGATCCAGTTTCCGATTGCAGCAGCCAGACCGGTTTCGCTGATCGATGCCCCTATTACCATAACGCCAATCGTCAGGATTACAGTGCTGGATGAAAACTGCCCGAATGCCGTCTTAAAATCACAGACTCCAAATATGACCATCAGCGCGCAGCCGATAATAGCGGTAGTTGCCATTGGTAATTTATCCCAGATAAACAGGACGATACAGAAGGCGAAAATAACAAGAGAAATCATGTCCAGATTCATGGTTATATACATCCTTTCTTCTTTGCCGCATCATGCGGTTTTTTTATCTGCTTTTTCAGGCAGATATCTTTCTGTCATACAATTGCTGCACACACTTTTTTTGCCGATGCAATATATGCTTTCTCGGCGTCTGACAGGAACTGCTCCTTTCGATAGAAAATCCCCACCCTTCTGTTTATTACTGCCAGCAGCTTAGACTTCTGATCAACCGTAAGATCCTCCGGAATTGCCACAGGATAATATGCAATTTCAGCATTTTTATCCACGAGCTTCCAATACGAGGGTGTCAGGGCGACTCCTAATCCATGTTTGACCAGAGCCATGGCTGATTCCTGATAATCACTGGTGTACTGAGGCTTTATACCTCCGAATCCAAGTATTTCCAGGGCGTTCCGCAGCTGCTGCCCTTCATGCAGAGACACAAACGGCAGCGTAAGCTTTCTTATATCTATGACACCCTTTTCCAGATTTTCTTCTACAATATGGATATGCTTCTTTGAAACAGCCAGTTCGACTCTTTCTTCAAACAATTCTTCCATCCCGAAGTTCTCTGTGGTGTGGTCATAAAACGTAATGATCAGATCGACTTTTCCATCCTTCAAACGCTCGGCCAGTTCTGCGGTTCTGCACTCAGAAACTTTGATTTTTACATCGGGTTGGTCCCCTGAGAATTCCTCCAGGATAAAAGGCAGCAGAGCTGGTGCTCTGGACGGCCCTGTTCCTATACGGATTTCCAGATTTTTATGTGCCTTTACATCATCCAGACGTTTTTTCAGCTGATGATTGATCGCCAGAATCTGGCGCCCGGCTTCAACATAATATCTCCCGGCCTCTGTCAGAATAATGGGGAGAGAGGACCGGTCGAACAGTTCAACACCCAGTTCCTTCTCCAGCTTCACAATATACCTTGAAAGGGCCGGCTGTGCGATGCCAAGCGATTCCGCAGCTTCCGAGAAGCTGTTTGTATCCGATATCGTTGTGACATATTCAAAAGATTTTATTCCATCCATCTTGTTATGCCTTATAACATTTTTGTTATATCTTTCCGATAAAAAACAGTGCTCGGATGGTCCGGCACTGTTTTCTAGTCTACTTAAATTGTAAGTTTTTATCAATCGTAAAATCTTACAAAAAAACCGATATTTTGTTTACTTTAATCTGTACAAACTATAGCAGCTGTAATCTTATAATTCCAATCTGAACGCCCAGTCCAGCAGTACATTGGAGGACTGTTCTCTCCTTTCCTGCTGCGGAGGCTGCATATATCATAATCCAACCGGATCTATATTCAGGAAGCTGGGTATGGGAAACAGGAACTATGCCTTCGATACCAATGAATTGCTTAATTTCCATTTTTCTATTGACCTTCCGGTTATTTTCCGTACGGAATCAGGTTAATATATATGACCTCCCTTATGTTATTAATCCGCGGAATTAACATGGATACATTTGCAATACCTCGGCTCACAAGCATTCTGTCATGATAAAAGCCGGACACATATCCGGGAAAGAGACCCTGTCCCGGAGCATACAGGCCTCTCTTTCCGATTCTGATCTGCCCTCCGTGTGCATGTCCTGCAAGGATCAGATCGATCCCAGTATCTGCCAGATATCTGTCATAATACTCGGGATGATGACAAAGCAGTAATTTGAATCCGTCAAAGCTGTCAAAATCCGTAAGCCAGCCGACGGCTTCTTCACTGAGCGCCCGGCTGACAGGTCTGGTGCTCACCTTCTCCCTGCCCGAAGAAGTCCGGTATGGCCTGCCCATATTCCGGACATGTGCGGATGTCAGACCGCCGATCGCGATATTCCTGTGAACTGTATAACAGTTATCAAGAAGAACCGCTCCGGCCTCTTCAACGCACTTTCTGTCTTCTTCATCGAAGTACTTTTCATGATTGCCGAGAGAGTAAAAGGTCGGAGCGGTCTCCGTACATCTTTTCAGAAAATCAAAAGCATAGTGCGAAGTATACAAATGTCCGCATTCTTCCACATATATTTCATGCCTTGCCAGCATTTCAATATACCGGCGCAATGTCATATCTGTCTGGCGGATGGTATTCCAGGAAATCAGATCTCCTGCAATAACGATCATATCGGGCTTTTTGTCTTTGAACGAAGCCATGATCCTCGTATAAGTACGGTCATGAAAATCCGCGATAAAAGCGATTTTTACCTTTTCCGTGATTTTTCCGTAAAAGTCGTATGTATTGAACTCCAGAGGCGGTATTTTTTCTGCGGCATTATTCATGTCATTACGCATTCTCTCATTAAGCTCTGACGATTTTCTGGAAAATACTGCTTTCGGAATATTTACTGCGGCTTCTTTAAGACAACGGCAGGACCGGTGATCTCCAGGACAGATACGCAGGAGGTCAGGGCTTATTCATAACATAAGGATCCCCTTCTTACCGGGTTCAGATGTCTTCACCGGGATTATGATCAGAGCTCGTGCTGACCTTAAGCAGGCCTTTTCCTGCCAGGCTTACAGCCAGCAAGCAGAGCAGGCTTACAGTCATGCCAATAACATATGGTAATACCGGCGACTCATCCGCAGTTTCCGGCGCCCTGGCAGAGGTTTTTTTCACTGTTCCTGATCTGTTTCCTCCGGAAGACTGTGAAGCGGAAGCTTTTTTATTACCGGACCGGTCTTCATTGAGAGGTTCCCCAGATTTTCCCCCTGTCTTCTTATAAGCAATGGCAAAGGGGCTTAAACTATGAACACGAAAGCTGACTGACCCGGATGATTTGTTCAGCGTATAGTCTGTAATCGTCTCGATCTTACCGGAATCCTCCAAATGGAGTATGGCCAGATCGTATTTTGCAGTATTATGGATTTCTTTCGGGAGAGTAAGCGTCACCGTCATGCCGGAATCAGGAATATAATCATTGGTATTAACGCCCTCTGTCTCCTTCAGAGGGATAAAAGTCTTCCCGTCATCATAGCTGACCTGCAGTTCAACCTCAAAATACTCAACATTATTCAGGTTGAATCCATCCATTGACAACACCGCCGCATTCAGCAGATTCCGTTTCTCCTTATTCACTTTGGATGAATATCCAAAATCGATCTGACAGCTGAATTCCTCGGTCTTAACATGTGCCGGGTCATTCCTGCAGGTACAGATCCTCTTGCCGGGAGTATGGAGAGTCGCTTCGACCAGCTGCCAGTCCCCCCAGTCGTGACCGGTCGGCGGCGTAGCAGCCGGCTCGCTGATTTCTGTGTTCCCGTTCATATCGCTGAACATTCTGTCGCAGATGCTGCAGACCCAGCAGTCTTCTGTTCCCCCCTGTTCGCATGTGGCAGCTTTGCCCTGAACTATATTTAAATCATGAACATGGTATTTCTCAACAAACTGTCCATACAGCTTAAGGCTGTCTTTAGTTGGAAGAGTGTCTCCTTCCCTGTAAAAGTCGCCGCTGCCGTCTTCTTCGGTCGTCCAGCCAGTGAACTGATATCGATCATATAAATAACTAAACCCCCAACTGTCCAGCCGTTCCCAGGTAAGTACAAGTGCGCTCGCCTTACCTCTATAAAGTACGGGCCAGCTTTCTAAAAATTGACCGTCAAGAAAATAGGTCATTCTCACGACACTCTCATCATGGTAATGGCCTTCCACCCAGGCTTTTACATCAGGGTTTATGTCACTTTCCTTTTTGCAGCGGGAACAGATGTAGTCTTGATCCGGGCCTTTCCATACTTCCACCCAGTCATGCCCCAGAGGCTCCCTGGCAAACTCGGAAATCCGATCTCCGCAGCGTCTGCATTCATAATGAAATTCTGCATATGTGGTACATGTCGCCGGAATGTAGTCTGCGAGTACGTAGTCATGGCCTTCCAGGCATGGATCCGATCCTTCGCTGTTCGTTCCCGGTTCCTGGTGACCGGTCGGCGGCGTAGCAGCCGGCTCACTGATTTCTGTGTTCCCCTTCCTATCGCTGAACATTCTGTCGCAGATGCTGCAGACCCAGCAGTCTTCTGTTCCCCCCTGATCGCATGTGGCAGCTCTGCCCCGAACTAATTTTAAATGATGAACATGTATTTTCTCAACAAACTGTCCATACAGCGTATAGTCATCAAAAGGTGGAAGCATGTCCCCTTCCCTGTAAAAGTCGCCGCTGCCGTCTTCTTCGGTCGCCCAGCCAGTGAACTGATATCCAACATAAAATTTACTCAGTCCATAGCTGTCCAGCCGGTCCCGGGAAAGTACAAGTGCTTTCACCTCATCTCTAAAAGGTACGGTCCGGCTAGTTAAAAATTGACCGTCAAGAAAATAGGTGATTTTCCGGACACTCTCATCCGCGTCGGGGTAGTCACTTACATAGGGGTTTCCGTCATGTTGCATTTTACAGCGGGAACAGGTCCAGAGCTGGTCATCTTCGTAATCCTGTTCCCATTTATGCCCAAGAGGTTCCGAGAAAAACTCGGAAATCCGATCTCCGCAGCGGCTGCATTCAAAAATTAATTCTGAATATGTGGTACATGTCGCCTCAATGTAGTCTGCGGGTACGTAGTCATGGCCTTCCAGGCATGGATCCGATCCTTCGCTGTTCGTTCCCGGTTCCTGATACGTATTCCCGGAATCAATATTTACAGATTCCGCGGACTGCTGTACATCGGCCTTTCCCTTAACGCCGCTGTCTGCGGCCGGTTCTATGCTCTCTGCATCCGCTTTCTCAGGGCCTTCGCCGTTAACGCCCCCGGACTTACCGGTATCGCCGTCGGAATAAAAAGATGCTTCAGTCTGTAAGTCAGCCTGCCCGCCAGGTGCGGGCTCCAGGTCGGTTTCTCCGTTTTCTGTTTCTCCGCCGTCTTCCTTTTCTGCCTGCTCTGTTTCATGGGATTCACTTTCCGCTGCATAGACACCGTTCCCCAGGGAAAGGGACAGACAGAGCGCCAGCAGCAGCGCTGTCATGAACGGCTTGTTGTGAAGGATGTTTTTGATACTGACCATGGTGTGTTTCATTCTCATTCCTGCCTCCCTGCAAATTCGTTCTGAATACAACAGTTTTATTTTTTTCACAGATATATGCAAAAGCCCTGCATACGCAGTTTCTGCGGGGATAACCAGGCAGCTGTTCCGGAAAAGCTGCCTTTCGTTCTGCTGCCTGCTATACGATTATCTTTTTAACCGCTTCAATGCACTGTGCATCATGTCGACAGCATACTGATTCTTTGCCGCAATAAGAATTATGCCATATGCCAGTACGGATACGGGAATAGCTATGGCCAGTGAAAGAACGGTCCTGTTCCCGATAAAAAGGTCCGTCACAAAGCAGACGGCAAAAATGGCAGAACATCCGAGGACCACGGAAATAAGATCTCTCGTCCTGAGTCTGATCTTCAGAATTTTCCTTGATCTGACAAACCCGAAGCCCAACGCCACAGCCTCTGCAACACATGTCGTAAAAGCTGCCGCCCTCTCCTGAAAGAAAGGGATCAGGATAATGTTTAATACAATATTGACCAGCGCGGCTACCACTGTTCCCTGCAGTACTTTTTTCTCGTTTTTCGAAGGAATAAGAATACAGGATGTAAAGAACCAGCTGAAAAGGCTGAAGAGCAGGGCAATGCTGAGCAGAGCCAGAGACGCCTGAGACTTGGCGAAGGCGTTTCCGGAAATCAGCAGCACCACCTGCCTGCTCATCGAAAAAAGTCCGACCATGGCCGGAGCCACAAGGATCAGAAGGGAATTGAAAATATTGTGACAGGTCTTCTCTAATTTTTCCCTTTCTCCATTGCCCCAGTAGCTTGACAGCCTTGGAATTGAGACCGTAATAACAGCTGCCAGGATCCTTTTGATGATCGTATAGATCCTTACGGCCACTGCATACAGGCCCACATAGGTGTCCGAAGTCATGAGTCCAAGAATCAGCACATCTGAATTTACATAGATCGTTGTAGTCACCGTGTTCATAAAGATCGTCATGATCGGTGCGATGTGCTGTTTCAGATTCAGATTGAGCGTTGGACGTATGCTGCAGTACTTTTTTCTTCCGACCAGGTTTGCCAAATTGGCTCCGCATACCGATACGGCGGAAACACAAGTGTATTTGATCAGATCCTGCTCCGTGTGAACAAGTGTGAAAAGCAGAATCATAGAAGCGATATAAACGCCCAGCGTCCTCAGAGTTATATACAGGTAATCCTCAAATACCGGATAGACCCACTCACAGCCGATGGTAGTAAATATGATCTCGAGACTGAGAACATAGATCAGAGCCCTGTTTACAGCAAACTTCGGCACGATTGCGCATAGAATGATCAATGCAATATAAGCAATCACAGTGGCCGCCAGATTAATTGAAAATATCTCTGATGCCATTCTGTTTAGCCTTTGCCGGTCTTCTCTCACCTTCGAGCATTCCCGGACAGCATAGGTATGAACGCCGAGAGCCGCAAATAAAGCGGTATAGTTGACGACAGAATATGAAAAGTTGTATCTGCCTATGTTGTCAACGCCCAGAATGCGGGAAACATATGGAAAAGTAATAAGCGGGAATATAACTCCCAATGCAGTCTTCAGGGCATTGAGCACAGCGTTTATGCCCATGGATTTTTTTTTCATAATCCTGCTCTCCGTCCTGCTGCGGCTTTTGACACTCTTTTGATACTCTGCCGCTCCCTGCGCCTGGCAATAGTATGAATAATCAATAGAGTTCCCCAGAAAGTAAAGTATAAAGGCTCGGCAAAGAAAGCATCAAATGTCGACCGGCTTGCACGGAACAGCAGATCTGCAACAAACAGACCGAGAGCCATCCCCCATATACTTTGCCTGTTCATAGAACGCTCATAAAGGGCCTGCAGTACATAACCATAAATGAAGTTTCCTATAAATACGCCAGTATATCCAAAGTCAACAAAAAGCTCGGCAATATAACAGGATCCCATACCTACGCCTTTTAAGTAATTTGTACTGCTGACCCGGTACGAAATAAAATTGGCAAGCGAATTCGAATTCAATGCATTCTGTACCGTTTGCCCGCCGCTGTTATAACTGAAGTCCAGATGGAAAAGATACTTGTTTACAGCATTGGTCTCCAGGAATTTGGATGTATTGTAAAATGAATATAATGTATCCTTATTCAAGCCATCTTTAAATCGCTCGGCGTATTTGATGACATTGACAGAAATGCCCTGCCTGGCAAAGAATCCAAACAGCGGATTAAACTGCGAAGCATTTCCTACATAAAAATCTGCTCTGACATACTCAAACAAATACATTCCAACAAGAAGGAACGGAACAGCGATCATCATGCCGATCCGCATTTTTCTTGAAAACCAGACCTCTCCCCTGGACATAAACTTATTTCTGGAGACAAGATATGCAAATACCAGCAGCAGCCCCACCATGAGATGCATGCGGCGGCCGGTTCCCAGTGAAAGCACGCACCGGATCAGATACAGTATTATCGGGATCCGCGTTTCCTTTTTTGACGGCATCGTCGCAAGAAAGACATAGAACGCTACAGGAGAAATATCTGCAATATCATGAACAATGATTGGAAGTCCGCTGCTGTATTGCAGATAATAGGCGGTATATCCGTACTGCATGACATATCTGACCTGCCGCCACAAAACCAGGATCCATACAGCATAGGTTCCTAAAAACAGGTATTTACTTATCTCACCGACCGTTCTGCAGTATATTCCGTCATAATCCAGCCTGGACGCTTTTCTGTTAAGAGGTGTAATTATTCGAAAACGCTTTCCGAATCTCTCAGCCGTTGTATAACCAACAAATAAACCAACCAGACTGAGAAGAAGACAGATATCCGTATGACGGTCTATTTCAGGTGTAAACGTTGCTGAGAAAACACCTGCGAAGCGATCAAGGATTTCTCCTCCCAGCAGGAAAGTAAAAAAAGCCATCAGGAAACAGAAAAAGAAGATCCTGCTCTGAAACTCCTTCACGGTATATAGGATTTCAAAAACGAAGACTAGACATGTAAAGATCAAGATACCGTTAAGATTTCCTTCGATATCAAGAATCCAAATCATTAATCCCGCCAAAAACAGGAAAAACCACCTTAAAAAATCAGTTCTCCCTTTAGCCATTCCACTACCCATGTCTGAACTCACCTTTTAAATCTATAATATGCAAGCAATAACACCGGCGATCTCAGTTTTAAGAGCACAAACTTCCTTCCAAACACAGCATTGCCAATATCGCCCGTGTTCTTTACGCACGCCCGTAATCTCTTTATAGACAGGATTTTTCTGATACCATCCAGCCGATGCTCTTTATTACTGTAGATCTCCTGCTCTATTGCTACAAAGGCACGGTAAATATACATCAGATCAGCTCTTCGCACTAATTCCTCATGATTCACCATAATCGGAAGCCTGATCAACGAGTCATAGATTGCATCGATCATCTCCATATATCCTTTGGTGTAGTTATGGGTGATCGATCCTTCATTGGCACGATAGACTGTCAGCGGCTCGTCAATAATGAACATGTCCTTTAAATAAGCATGAGCCTCTGCAAGGAACATATAGTCTTCCGTTCTTTTCAGCCGGGGATTGAACCGAATGCCATGCTCATTTATGATTTCTGCCTTTATAGCCCTGATCCAGCAGGAAGGAAAATACTGGCCTTTTCTTCTTTTATATTCGAAAACAAAATCCGCCGCGTATTCCCGGGTACTGTCCTGATCGTGATACCCTTCCTTCGGCATCGGATATTTTCCCATCTTATATCCGCTGCCGGTGAATCTTTTGAAATTCCACATCACCATATCGGGATGGCATTCTTCAATGGCTTTGCTGATCAGTGAGAAAGCATTCTTCTCCATCCAGTCATCCGAATCAAGAAAGGTTATGTAATCTCCCTGAGCCTTTTGCAGAGCCAGGTTTCGTGCCGCTGCCGGTCCCTGATTCTTCTGGGTAAAGACATGGATACGCTCATCCTTTTTGGCATAGCTGTGCAGAATATCCGGGCTCTTATCTGTAGAGCCGTCGTCAACAAGTATCCATTCCCAGTCTGTGAATTCCTGATCCAGAACGCTTTTCAGGCACTGCTCAATATAAGGTTCAACATTATAGACAGGCGTAATAATACTGATCAAAGCTCTTCCCCTGTTATCCATGGAGGACGTCATAATACTTCTGATAAAGACCTGTGAATCCGGGATGCTGGTGCACATCGATTCCGCCCGGTTCATTGCCCTCTATCAGGATCCAGTTATAATCCTTATCCAGCGCCCAGTCCCATCCTACATAGCGGAGCTGCGGCACTTTCTGTGCGGCCTTGACGACCAGTTCCCGAAGTTCTGCCCAGCAGGGGATCTGTGTGCCGCCAAAGGGCACGCCTGTATTGGGATGAGCCGGGAACCTCTCGCCGTTTGCGTTATAGCCTATTGTGGAGATAACACCTGTCTCCACATCGATCGCGGCATAAACACCGTGGGAATGGCCGTTATCAACGTAATTGTCGCCGACCCCCGTCCGGATCGTAGCTGCCATAATGTGGACTTCACCGGTCTTTGTCATGGCCGTTGAGACGCGTATGGTATTCAGGGAAAGAGGGTGAAAGACCTCAAGCTCCCTGCAGCCTGTTATGACATTTTCCACCAGCAGCCTGTCCTTCAGACAATAGGCCCATGCCTCTTTGACAGCTTCATCTCCCTCTACATTCAGTTTCGTGACGCCAATGCCACGCTGGCCGTCCCTGGGCTTTGCAATGATTTCTTTTTTCCCCTGGACAAACTTCAGGAAATCTTCCTTATCCGCTTCACTGTCAACGAACATACAGTCCTTCTGCATGTACTCGGAAAAAGTTTCATAAAAATCCTTCTTATTGGCACAGATGTGCAGATAGTCTCCCTGATCGGCATATCTGTATAACTCGACTCTCTGACGCTCCGTCATATACCTGGTCACGTCAAAATCAGAGGACCGGTAAAACTCATACAGAAAGTAATCGATCATGCTGACGCCATATTTAAAGCGCAGATATAAATAGTGGTAGAACAGCTTCTTCTTTTCATCTGCAGACAGTCCATACTCACGGATAGGATACCTCTGCGCGCACAGATCGCAGAATTCACCGAAGGCCCTGTCGCCGCGGCCGCTGGTCAGGTAAAGGAAGGTAAATGTATTGGACATAACGCGGTTGCGCATGATTTTCATATTAAAGATATTCATCGGTTCATCCTTCCTGCCATCTGAGAAACAAAATATTCTTTCCGGGGTTCTATGCTGCGATAGTCTGTCCCCAGAAATGTGTTGACAGCCTTCAAATTTTTCTTTTCCAGGCTTGACCGCTCCTGTCCGCTGCTGCCCGCAATACAGTCATAAAGCGGCTTCGTTACGATCCTGCCGTTTTCTTTTACGGAAACCAGGATTTCAAATCCGATTTCCGCAGCCTTTCCGGTCTTCTCATCCAGATACAGATTCAGAAGAAGAGAGCACTCTGCATTCTTGTCGAACGGCTTTCTGTCGATCCCGTAGTTGCTGGTAAAGTTGCCAAGGCAGTAAGCAACGATATGAGCCATGTCGTTCAGACGGGATCCCTGAATGCAGTGTTCATGGTTTCCAATCACGGCGTCCACTCCGCTCTGAATGCAGAAATCTGCTGTTTCCCGCGTATATCCGGTAGGGCCGTCGTTGAACTGGCCTCCGCAGTGCATGCACATGATAAGATAGTCACTGCGCTCCCTGGCATAGGCAATGTCGGCGGCAAGCCTGGCTTTCTGCCCTGCGTCTTTTTCCTTCAGTTCCCCCACCGGCCGTCTTGCCTTATGGGGAAGGATTCTTCGGTAAACGGCGCGCATTGCCCTGGGAATAAATCCTTTTGACACATAGAACCAGCGCCTCAAAGGATCTGTCAGTTCCTGGTTCCGGAGAAGATTGACTTTATATTCCTCTCCTTCTTTCAGATAATACCCGTTGTAGCACGCCTCCGTTCCGTAGGTGTATGAAAGGATCCCTATTTTAAAGCCTTTCACATCGACGATCAAAGGTCTGGCTTCTTCCTCCGTTCTGGCAGATCCCGTGTGCAGAAGTCCGATGCGGTCAAGGTTTTCGAGCGTCTTTTCAAGGCCCTCAAAGCCCCGGTCGAGAACATGATTATTCGCTGTCGTAACAACGGATATTCCGGCATCCTTCATTGCGGTACCAAACTGCTCCGGCGTATTGAACTGATAATCACGCCAGCTGTAACGCAGCTCCTCTCCCGCCAGGGGGGTCTCCAGATTTGCTACCACCAGATCGCTTTTACGGAATTCATCCGCCACGCCGGAAAACAGGGGCAGGAAATCATAGGTGCCATCTTCTTTTTTGAAGGAATCCAGGCGCGTATGCTCGCACATCGCGTCCCCTATAAAAGATACTCGAATCATATTTCCCGTTTCTTTACTGCTTTAACAACTCATACCAGCGCTTCTTTAAGCCGCCGTGGGCATCCTGGGGATTTGCGATCTCCCAGTTATCGTTGCCCTCGATCAGGACAGGTCCGTCGGGCGTGAGCGCTACATCCCATCCTATGCTCTGCACGTTGATGATAGCCTTATGGGCTTTTGTAACAAGGTCCACTACTTCATTCCAGTAGGGCAGCTGATAGCCTTCAAAAACCAGACCCGTAACAGGATGCTTTGAAATCTTTGTTCCATACTTTGCATGCTGAAACCCGTACTTTTTCAGTCTGCCGTTTTCGTCAATGCCGACGGCTGCTCCGCCAACGGCACGGTTATCCACAAAGCTGTCCTTTACGGTTCCCAGACGGATCGATGCGGCAAACACATGGATCTTCCCAGTGTCACTGCGCAAAGTGATGATGCGGATGGTGTTGATGCAGTAGGGATTGATCCTGTTCACATCTTCATGCTGGGTCACGACCTCCTGCAGCAGCATCCGGCCTCCATGAACCGCATCTTTGATCTCCTGGATGGTGATGGGTTCGCTTCCGTTCGTGATGTGACCGTCATGGCTGGTCAGAAGCATTACGCAGTCTGCACACTCGCCGTCAATTTTCTTGCAGATCAGATGCCGGTCCGCAGAGAAGAATTCTTCAATGGTGACGGTCTCCTTCGTATCCTGGACCTCCACCATGTCGTCTCTGATCTGTCCGATCGTCCCGGGTATATACTGCTGTCCAATGGCAGATGACAGATAGCAGGAGAAAATATACTTGTCACGGAGCAGTATTTTTGATTCAAACCTGTATTTATCGGGATAGAGGTAGTGCGCGCCCTCCCGGTTCAGTTTGAACTCTCGGAAGGACATATAGTCGTCCGGATTATGGAAATTTTTAATGTCCAGGCCGTAGCTGGTATAGTAGCCGTTTACATCCTTGTTCTTCAGGGTCCATTTCATGTTATCGAGGACTCTGGCAGCGTATCCTTTCCGCTCCAGTTCCGGATAATATGTAGGGAGATTGGCGAATTTAAACGCACTCCTTAGCATGCGCGGCATTCTGATCATGTCGCGGAACCAGTAACCCACCAGATGCATTTTCCAGACCCGGTCCATATACAGTTCATACGGGTACTTGTGCTTCATCTTCTACCTCTTTTCCACTCTTTCAGTTTCTGTTCTGAAAATCTTTGATGCGCTGGTCGATGATTACACCGTCTTTTACGGCACAGGCGTCTTCCAGAACCTTGCCGGGCTTATCCTCGATCAGCTGATCTATATATTTACTGACCTCTTCGGAAATACCGGAACTTGCAGTTTTATAGAACAGAGACGGCGTGTGGTCGACCACATAATGCATGACTCCGTCTACCATGTACGTGGGGTTTTCAATGGTGGTCGGAATGCTGGTCTCGATGGCGCCGCATCTGTCACAGCTGATATCAATAATAAGGGCATTGGGCTGCAGCCTCTTCAGATCCCTCTGATAAATTATATGATCGCGCCGGCTTGTATCCCAAAGCAGGGCATTTACAATAACGTTATATCTTTCCAGCTCCCTGCGAAGCAGCTTCTCTGTATTTTTTGAGTAAATCGTCACATCCGCTCCAAGGCAGGTCAGGATGCGCATCGCTCCTGTTGCCACATTTCCGCGCCCGATCAGTGCGACCTTCGTATTGTAGGGCATTTCCCCATAACACTGGAAAGCATGCATGATCGCAGCTTCACCGGCCATCTCATTATTGCGCCAGAAGCTGTGCCGGCCCTGATCAAACATATCTTCCCAGACATAAGCTGTAAGTCCGGCACCCAGGACCTTATCTGTAATATCACGGTTCTGAACAAGATGGACCCACCCGAAGATCGTCTGTCCGGGATGCAGTTCAGACAGATAATCTGCATCGCCGATCTTGGCATCACAGATAATCTCTTTTTTCAGGACTTCCTCATAGGATGCAATATTGGCGCCCAGAGCGGTGTACTCTTCATCTTTGAAACCTAAAACTTCTCCGTATCCCTTTTCAAAATACAGCTTATCCGGGTGTTTGACATTCTTCAGATGCTCAGGAATGAGGCTTCTGCGAAGTTCATTCTCTTTTCTGCTGATGGGAAATCCTACTGTTTTCATGGCCGTTTCCTTTCCGAATTACTTTTTGCCAAATACTTCATCCAGCACCTCATCTGTAAACTTTCCGAAGGTGGGACCGAAAGTCATCTGATTCTGGCCGGGGTTGCAGTTAAATTCTATAAATACCGGATCGCCTTCCGCATCGACAGCCATATCCCAGCCGACAATTCTGAAATGGCCAAGGCTGGATGCCATCTTTTTCACGGTTGCAATGACTCTGTCAAAGCTGGGGAGCTGGTATCCGTCAAATACCAGGCCTTTATCATCCGTCTCGGTAAACACATGCTGTCCGTTCCTGCTGGTATAGGCCGTCTTCTGCAGCGTCCCGTCCGGATTGATATTCACCTGGAAACCGCCGGCGGCAACATTATCGACCTCGCTGCTGCCATTGCCGATCCGGATGATCGTGGAGAGGATCTGCACCTCATCGTGGAACAGGAAGGTGACTACACGAATTGTATTCACTGACTCCGCATGGAGCCTGGCCATATCGGGATGCTGCTTCAGAAGCTTCTGGATCACGAAATTCTTTTTATGGTAATAGGCAAACATTTCCCTGACCCCGGCTTCAGTCAGCTCATTACTGTTGAAGAAACGGATGCCGCGCCCCTGGGAGCTTCCCACAGAAGGCTTCACAATAAATCTTTCCCCATAATCAAGCAGGATTCTAACGGCTTCCGCCTCAGTCATAAGATTGAGCTGGTCGTCATAATAAATCCCGTTAATGTTTTTAACGAGCGTCTCCGGTCTCTTTACGCCGGGGAAGAAAAGATTATGCAGACACTTATCCTGAAAGCCCGGTGCATACAGAAGGCTGTTATAGTAGGGAACGATCCTGGTGACCCACAGATTATTCTGGATCAGCCTCTTGTTGAACTTTTTAACATCACCCATGGAATAATATTTCTGATATTTGATATCCGCATGGATGCCGTACTTCTTCCAGTAGGGCTTTACTTCTTCTTCAAAGCGTTTCTTCATCTCCGGGGTCGTAGGGATACCTTTTACAGACTTGTCGACATATTTTTTAAATCTGTAAGCAACCAGCTCCAGCTCCGAATTCACATACAGGTTGTCAAAAAAAGTTCTTTTCATTGAACCGCTTCCTCCGTATCAAATTTAAACTCTTCCAGGATCATGTCATTTCCCTGCTCATCCAGAATATTTAAAGTCTCATATATTTTCTTAAGCGTGTTATTAACTTCCGCTTTACTGTCTCCGGTCACATGCATCCTGATGCACACCTGGCTGAGAGACCCTGTCTTCTCAATGACATCGCCTGCAGAAAGCAGCTGTGTAACATTCAGCACGCCCCGAATTTTCCTACATGCCTCTACGCCGTCCATGACTGTAATAATTCCCGGCTTCAGAGCGATATACAGATTTACGCAGGGCTTTTTAAAATGGGGATCATCCCGCTCGGCGATGGAATAATCAGCCATTTTTCCGGTCAGGGCATGGTTGATCATGTAGTGGAGCGTATTGGAATGGTTCACAGCATCTGTAAAGATATAAGACTGGCTGCCTCCGAGCCGGTATCCTGCTTCATAGAAATAGAAATCGTCATTCTCATCCGCAAAACACTGCAGCGTGATCATGCCGTTGCGCATATCCAGCTGTCTGAACAGCTTCTGGAATTTTTCGTCATACTTTGCAAGAAAGGCGTCCAGATGCCTGGAAGGATGCAGATATGCAATGGCCACACCGCCGAATCCGCCCTGAGACATATTCACATGCCGGTCAAAGGAACTGGAGACACTGTATACGCCGTCCTGCATATGATAACGGACGAAAAGATCGTCCATCCCCTGCATAAGCCGCTCTACAAGGATCTTCTTTGACTTGGAAAAGCTCTCTGCATAGGCATATGCCTTTTTTAATTCTTCCGCATCTTTGGCCACCGATATGCCGCGTGCTCCGCTGCTATCCGCCGGTTTTACCAGAACCGGGAAGTGCATTTCCTTTATTACGTCATCGGTAAGTCCCTTGCTCAGATCATATTCCGGAATGACGCCGATGCCATGCTCCTTCAGCAGTTCCTTAAAAGCGTGCTTGTTGGCCAGGATCGCCCACTGCTTTTCATTAACATAAAAATGGACGCCGGTCCTCCTGCTCAGTTCAATGGCCGGAGGAATATTGACCTCTGTGGTCCCCACAAAGAGGCCGTCAATGCCTTTCTCCCGAATCAGCTTTTCCAGAGCATCTACATCCTGCGTGTTGATCTGATATGCCTCATCCGCAAAAAGCTTTAGCCGGCTGATATCCTGTCCGACGGCAATCATACGAAAGCCCTGTTCATCGGCATACTTTCTGAGATCCTGTGAAAATGCCGCCCCTCCCATAAGAAGGAGTTTTTTTCCTTTCAAATTCATCTGTTTCCTCCGTCATTCCTTACGTGGCCGGCTCAACCGATATCCTGATATCTGATATTGCTTTCTCGCAGATCTTCACGGCTTCTTCCGCGGTTTCCGCCTGTGCGATCACAAATCCGATACGGTCCACACTGCTGCCAATATCCGAGATCTTTGATCCAATCTCCTTGACGATCGTAATTTCCCGTACGCCTGGAATTTTCCCTGCTTCTTCGATGCCTTCGATTTTTTTCAGCACGCCCGCCGAAGTATCAAAATACCGGATTGCAGAACCTTTCCAGATTTTCTGCTCAATGTCCGGAAGTTTTCCGCAGGCTGTATCAATGGTCGCCCTGACCATATCGATTCCGGTAGAAAGGGGAACAAGGTGGGTCGTAATACAGTCGCCCCCCATGCGGGCTCCCAGTTCCACCATTTTAGGGCCCGCATCCGTCAGGATCATTTCCACATGGGCCGGTCCGCAGTTGATGCCTACAGCCTTGCAGGCACGGGATGCCAGATCTCTTATTTTTTCCTGATTCTCTTCGCTCTGCCTGGTCGGCTGGCTGTGTCCCATCTCCACAAAATGCGGAGCCCCTGTCGTCAGCTTATCTGTGATCTGAAGCACATGGGGCTCACCGCCTGTCACCATGACTTCTACGCTGAACTCCGGTCCCTGCAGGTATTCTTCGATGATCACAGCGCCTCTTCTGGACTCAGCCTGCGCATAGGCATAGGCACTTTTCAGCTCTTCTATATCCCGCGCCAGCACCACGCCTCTGCTGCCTGCATTGTCTGTAGGCTTCATGACACATGGGAAGGTGACACGTTCTGTAATGCTCTCAAATTCTGCTGCATTCTCAGCAACGAAATACCACGGATGCTCTACGCCGCATTTCTCGAATGCTTTGATCATTTCAGCTTTATCCGTTGCCATTACAGCAGTCTCATATGAAATGCCGGGAAGGCCGCATGCCATGCTGGCCGCAGCGATGGCCCGCATGGGCATATCGGTCGCCAGCGTCATGATGCCCTCGGGGGCAAATGCCTGCGCCGTCTTTGTGACCCCCTCAACATCAATCGTGCTGACATTAAAATATTCATCGGCATAGGAAATACCGACGGCCTCGGGATTATAGTCGACTACGCCCACATAGTAGCCCATCTCTTTTGCCTTCAGAATCGCCGGAAGCTGCAGCACGGATGCCCCGATGATCAGGATCTTTTTATTCATCCTTTTTGTCTCCCAGTCCTACCACTTCACCTTTGTCGGAGGAATATACGCCGACAGCCTGCTTTCCCTCAGAGGAATAAATATTCCTGTGGCCGATGATGGAAATGAAAGTCTGCACCAGGATCTTCACATCCAGTCCGAAGGACAGATGATCCACATAGTATGCGTCCTGTTCGTCTTTCTCCTGAGAGGTTGCGGAATTTCTGAAATATGCCTGGCTGTAACCGGTAATGCCGGGGCGTACTGCCATTCTCTTTTTCTGAATATCTGTCTGAGAATCCCAGCCGTGATACTTGGTAGTCAGGTGGGCCCTGGGACCGATAATGCTCATATCTCCTTTTAATACGTTAAAGATCTGCGGAGTCTCATCGAGACTGGTCTTCCGGATAAACCGGCCGATCTTTGTGACCCGGGGATCTGAAGAACTGTTAAAAGTAGAACCGTCTGCATTTCTGAGATCAGGTGCATTGACCCGCATAGAACGGAACTTCAGCATTTTAAAAAACCTGCCGCCCCTGCCGAGTCTGTCGGCACTGTAAAAGACCGGCCCCTTATCCGTAAGGTAAATTGCAGGAGCCACAAATATGAAAATGATCAGAAAGAAAGGAATACATACGATGGAGATACATATATCTATCAGCCGTTTAAAAAAACGTTTATACATTCAGGAACCTCTTTTCTGTGCTTATGCTGCCCGTTTCTTTTGCTTTCACGGGCCATTTCAATCTCTGGTCATGTTTTGATTTTCCCTGCTCTCAGAAAGGCCTTTTACTCATTACCGCCTGATGAAACAGATACTGCCGGAACATCTCAAACTAATTCTGCACCGGTATCATTTGAGATACTCTTTCATCACTTCCTTCAGCACTGCACATACATACCAGACATCCTCGTCACTGAGCTTTGTATGGAGAGGCAGAGTAATCAGATTGTGGTAATAGTCATAGGTATTCGGAAAATCCTGAATATTCCAGCCAAGATTTTTATACGCGGTCATCATAGGCATTGGCTTATAGTGAACGTTGGCAGCCACACCGCAGACAGCCATTTTTTCTATGATTTTGTTTCTTTCTTCCACGCCAATTCCAGGAACGCGGATCAGATAAAGGTGGTTTGAACTGTCCATGGTATCTGTGTGATGAACGAGATGGCTTATTCCAAGCTCATCACATACGGCATCGTACAGTTTTATGATGTCGCTGCGCCGCTTAAGTAATGCCGGATAGCGGTCCAGCTGTCTTAATCCGATGGCTGCCATAATATCCGTCATGTTGCACTTGTACCAGGGGCCTATAATGTCATATTCCCAGGCGCCGATCCTGGTCTTTGCCAGTGCGTCCTTGCTTTGTCCGTGAAGACTGAGAAGCTGATACATCTTATAGATCTCGGCATCCGTTATGCCGGCGTCATATACCCGGTCCGGCAGATGCCATACAGATGCGCCGCCTTCAGCAGTAGTAAAATTCTTTACGGCATGGAAACTGAAAGAAGATAAATCGGCAAGAGCCCCGCAGTTCTTTTTCACACCGTGAAACCGTCTGCAGGCGCCGAGACTGTGAGCGCAGTCAGATACAACAGCCGCCCTGCCCATGGCTTTCTGGATACGTGATGCTAAATCGCCAAGAGGCGTACCATCTGACTCTACCGAAGAAAACAGATTCCGTTTTCTCTCGACGATCTCAAAAATGCGGTCGTAGTCACACACAATACCCCCAAGATCAACAGGAATGACAGCCTTTGTTCTGGGTGTAATGGCCGCTTCCAGAGCGTCATAATCCATTTCCGGCATATGGGTCACCGGATCCCCGTCTTTCTGAATGTCTATAAAAACGACCCTGGCGCCGCAATGGATCGCTGCAGACGCGGTCGCTGTGTATGTATATGCCGGAACAATCACCTCGTCACCGGCTTTAATTCCAAGGATGCGGAGATTCAGCTCTTCAGCAGCGGTTGCAGAATTAAGACATACCACCCGATTGCTCCACCTGTCCGGGTCCGCCTCAGTATCAATATCTGCTTTCCCTGTCTCTATATATGCGGCCAGCCTTCGTTCCAGCTTTTTTACACGGGGTCCGGTAGTGATCCACCCTGACTTTAATGTCTCTGCTACCTCTTCGATCTCCAGCTCACTTATATCCGGGGGACTGAACGGTATTACCCTCTTATTAATTTCTGTCATAGTTTCTTCATTAGCCATTTCTATACCTCTTACATCCCGTCAATAAGATCAGGTTCCGCACCATACCGGGCAGCATGCTCTTTTACCCAGTCAGTATTCAAGTCATCAGGAAAGGAGGTACTTTTTTGAAGTAATAGAACGACCTGGTCTCCCTCTGCCTTAATTGCTTTAATGTCTTAGTTATCTTTGATCTGCGCCTTCGCTTCCTGTCCGGAAAGAAATTCTTTCCTTTCTCCTGCGATCATGCAGATTACAGGCGCCTTCAAAAGCTCTAAAATTTCCATCGTACTAACATTCAAAATCCATGTTCCTCCGTGACTTATCAGCAGGGCATTAACAGCCAGGAAGATCAACAATTGCCTCTATAAGTCTGGTTCAGCAAAGAAATCTTTCGTCAAAGCGTCCGAGTTCTCTGTCCCTGTCAGGAAATGGCACTGCGGCAGATGAATCTATCTGTGCATGCTTCATGTGTGCTTTCCTGTTTAATAGCGAATTTTGATTCCTGCCCGGATACCGGAAGGGAATTATTCTGGTGAGGCTTTTTCTTATACCAAACGTCAAAATGACTGTATTATTCGAAAACGCAGGATTCTATCAGCAAACAGGAAGATCCTCCCCCGGCCAGCTACATGACTGGACCGGATGGGCATTTTCCGAATCTGAACACAGAAAGGCCAGTTTTAATACGAGCATTTTGATCAACCATGTATCTGGAGTGAAAAAATAGAAATATTATCAAAGCACAAAGTGACAGACCTCACCGAAGGCCAGGCTGTCGCTCTTTTTTTGTACTTTTCCATTGTTATGAATGTGGTATTCAGCTGCTGTCAGAAAAGGTCTGCACCTTCAGGCCTGATATCTCCATTCCCTGCTTTAATAAAGCGCCTCCTTATGTGTATCGGTCACGAAGTACTTTCCTTAAGGTCGGGATGGTATGTCGTCACTACTTCTGCAACGATTTTCTTCATGTCGTCTGCTGCAGTTTCATTCCGGCTCGCTTCATCCAGGCGATGCAGCTGCTGCTTGAAAAGTTCTTCATCCATCTGAATAGGGTGCCCTATATAAATCAGATCGTTTTCTGTTTTAGTCATTCCCTCCTCATCCATAAGAAGTTCTTCATACAGCTTTTCTCCCGGACGAAGGCCTGTATATACGATCTTGATATCCTCATCCGGCTTATACCCCGATAAACGGATGAGATTCCTGGCCATGTCATCAATACGGACAGGTTTACCCATATCCAGAACGAAAATCTCACCGCCTTTGGCGTAATATCCTGCCTGGAGAACAAGAGAGACCGCTTCCGGAATTGTCATAAAGTAACGGATGATATTTGGATCTGTCACGGTAACCGGGCCGCCAGCGGCGATCTGCTTTCTGAAAAGAGGGACAACGCTACCGTTAGATCCCAGAACATTTCCGAACCGTACTGCCATAAATACCGTATCCGGATACTCTCTGGCCATCATCTGAATGATCATTTCGCAGATCCGCTTGGTCGCACCCATAAGACTGGTGGGGTTGACTGCCTTGTCCGTAGAGATCAGAAGAAATCTCTTAACGCCGGCTTTGGCTGCCGCTGTAGCCAGCTTATATGTACCCATGACATTGTTTTTAACAGCTTCGTCGGGACTGGTTTCCATAAGCGGTACATGCTTGTGCGCTGCCGCATGATAAATAACATCCGGATGATACTGTTTCAGTACACTGTTTACTCGATTGGTATTCCTGACGGATCCGATCAGTGTAACAAGATCCAGTTCCGGATATTTCCGCTGCAGCTCCATTTGCAGGTCATAGGCATTGTTCTCATAAATATCGAAGATGATCAGCTGCTTTGGACCAGCTGCTGCGATCTGGCGGCACAGTTCGGATCCGATGGAGCCTCCGCCTCCGGTGACCATAATGACTTTTCCCTGAATGGATTTAAGGATCTCGTCCGTGTTTACTTTGATTTCATCCCTTCCGAGAAGATCGTCTGTACTGACATCGCGCAGACGTGTAATATTCACCTCTCCGGTAACGATCTGGGCCATCCCGGGTACAGTCTGTACACGGCGTCCTGTTTCCTGACAAATGTTCAGAATATCTTTCCGGTCCTGGAAAGAGGCCGAAGGAATGGCAAAAACGATCAGATCGATGTTATAGCGGTCTGACAGTTCCCTGATGTCGTTCCTGCTGCCTTCAATACGGATTCCTTCAAGATATTTACCGTGGGTATTGGGATTGTCATCCACGATCGTGCAGACCTTAAATCTCTTTTTAGCCTTAAGGTCCTTCACTACTTCCCGGCCGGCAAATCCCGCTCCGATAACAAGCACATTTTCAGGTTTCTTTTCTGTCCTCCTGAATCTGTAAAGAATCAGATTTCTCAAAAAACGATATCCAAACCGGATTGCAGAGCAGAAGAAGAAACTGATGAAGTATCCGATAAACAGAACGCCTCGCGGAATCCGCAGAGCCGGAATACAGTCCAGTACAACATAAGCTGCGCCAAGAATGATATATGCGACAAAGATCCGATATACCTCGTTAAGGCCTGCATAACGCCATATACTGTGATAAAGACGGAGAATGTAATAAACAAATAGCGATACGACGACCGCAGCAGGGATAAACCGTAAAGTAGGAGCTATATACATCTGCGGGACTTTACTGATCGAAAAATCAAATCTGGCCAGTAATGCAATAAAAAAAGCAAGTGCAATACCGATTACATCCGCCAGGCACAAGATTGTTCTTCGTACCAGATACCAGTTAATTGACGAATTCATCTCTAACACCTTATCTAATAATCATTTATTGTTAATACAACATAAGAAGGCCACGTCCCTGCATCAGCATCGCCTCTAAGCAAAAAAAAGAGACGCCTGATATTTCCTATATCTTCCTTATCCCTGTCCTTCTTGATCCGCAGCCGGCACTGCAGTCAAAGTTAAATAGTTAAAGAAGGCGAGCCCTCTGGCATGATCAGTACAGTTTTTCTGACAGCCAACTCACGTAAAAGCCCTTTTTACCTTCAGAAAAAGGCACACTTCCGCTGCGACGCAGGCAGTTTTCTTCTATTTGTGTTAAATTCAGCTTTATTTGAGGCGTATTTGTTGCGAGTGCTATTGGCAATTGGCTCATTTTGATGCATACTTAGCGCATATCAATTATCATTAATGTAGTATGGTATATTGTTTGTATTTGTATAAAAAGGCATGACTTTTTAGCTGCTTGTGAAGTACTTTCGAAGCTTCTTCACAAGCAGCTATTCTTATTACATATCAGATACTATACAAAGCATAACTGTCCGCACAAAGCCGCATACAATTTGATCAATAGCGGCGGATATTACAGATTCTGCTGCGTTTTTTATGATGCAACGCCCTGGATGACAGGCTGCCTTTCTTTTAAGAAATCCCGGCCGCCGGGTTATCCGATAAAAGCAGAAGCCGCCGGCGCCAGGCAAAACGTCAGGCCGTTACTCGGCAGACATGGTCTGGTCAACTTCAGGTTTATCACTAAACTGTGAACTTTGCAAAAAAGTTACACTAAACGCCCTCAAGGCTTCAGAAACGTCATGATTTCATCGAAGCTCCTGCCGCTTTTGAGGTAGGCATCCATAATGGCATCTGCCTC
>AUXO011153901.1_pt1 | contig 25282 bp, 33 predicted proteins | sample 768731 | NCBI WGS metagenome assembly AUXO01 (sample SAMN02715735, study PRJNA202380) | gut metagenome | biome: sheep rumen | host: Ovis aries | place: New Zealand: Palmerston North | reverse complement strand
CTTAAAGCGAAGCATAGCCCCCATAGTCTGCCTACAGGGGTATGCCTTGCCGTTAATCATGATTTCAATCTTTTGCATAAATTAACTAATAACTCAATAAATCAAGCATTTATCTTAAAAACAATAGGGCCTTTGTTTCATGTGGGCGTTACTTGCTCACTGCCTTGCCGTTGTCAGTTGCCTGCGTCGTTGTCAGTTGCCTGCGTCGCTGTCGCATCCTTGCCCGGGTAGGTCTCAGGCTCGCCGTCGTTCTCCAAAGACACGTTGTAAGTAGCATCGTCCTGCGCCGGGCTTGTCTCCTCCAATGAGGCGATAACAAAGTTACCCTTTACATAAGGTGTCGTGTCGCCGCCTCGCTTGAATGCCTCAACCTCCACACTTGTGCCCTTGCCCCAAAGTGGTGCAATCTGCTCATGTCCGTTCTCGGTTTCGTCATAAAAGCGCAAACCCTCGGCACTGATAGAGATAGACAAACCAGTCACTCCTTTGCCCTTCCAAAGTCCGCTGCTCTTAGCAGCACTCGCTACAGGCTTGACGGCACGGTCTTTTGTTTCGCTGTTGAAAGTGAGGGTGTGGCTTGTGCAATGTCCCACCGCCTTGCCTCCAACTTTAAGCAAAAGGTCACTACCATTGATATATCCAGTATCTGTCATAACTATTAAAAATTAAATGGTTCTAAATTACTTAAATTCTGACTTGAAAAACAAGCTGCTGCACAAAGGCATCATCCTCGTAGCCCTCTTCACTGTCGGCAAACGTACAACTGCGCATCTTCACGCCGTCGCGTTCTCCGCTTGCGTAGTCGAGTGCCTGGCGCACTGCCTCGGCAAGCTCCACGCCCTCGGCATACTTTGCCGTATAGCAAACCACCTCCATAGTCACGGTGTCGGCTCCCGGTGTTCCCTGCTTAGTGGGATTGTGCGCCAATGCCGCACGGCGATATAATATATAAGGTAGTTGGGCTTTGTCTATCACGATGGGGAAAACCTTATTTGTTCTCTGCTTCACTTCCTCGTTAGATAGAAGAATATCGCGAATAATGCTGCCCGCGCTTAATGATGTCTTTTTCAGTGCCATAGATATATTTTATAAAAGTCCCTGCTTTCTTGCCGCTTTTTCCACGTTGTTCTGCAGGTTGTTGAAAAGGTTGGTTTCCACGCTGTCGGCGGTCTGCTGCTCTGTCTTAGCGAGAAAAGCATAACGCTTCATCTTGCCACGGTTCACACCGCCTCGTAGATACTGCCTTATTTTCTTGCCCGTAAACCTGCTTTTACCGAAAAACGATGAAATACGCCGCCCTACATGTCTTTGGCGTGTTCCGTCCTCTGCCCACATCAAAACGGGCTTTTCCATGTTCTGGCGGTTGAGGTGGATGCCTTTGCGCCTACCATGCGGCTTAACGCTTACCATGAATCCCAGGCCGTAGCGATCGGGGTAGGTACGCACATAGATGCCACTCGAAAGACTGCGCTTTGTGCCACTGCCAATGCCGCTTTGTCCTAGATTGGAGACTGCAGCCTTTTTCAGTCGGTTGCCCTCCCTGCGCATGGCACTTCGCATAGCCTTGCGTTGATCTTTCACGTCGAGTGCCTTATAAACATCGGCAAATGGCTTGTTAAGGTCGGTAATGGTTTCATTCATCGTTCTGGCTGCATATACATTAAGAAAACAGACTATTGCAAAATCTGACTACTCGTTTACACGTTCACAAACTAAAGTGTTCATACCCCTATCAATGTTAGGGATGATGACAACTACTGTATAAAGGTAGCCGCCCAACTGCTGCACCCTCCAGTTTTCTTTTACAGGGTGTGCATCCCTTACATTAAATTCGGCTCGATAGTCGGGGAAATGTTCGCCTACTTCCTCGCTACGGTTTCCGCTCTGCTTCTTCCTCTCTGCCCATACGGTACGTATAAGCTCGTAGGTTGTCGCTTCCTCGCCGTAGTCGTTAGTTGTCGCCGTAGGCTTCAACAACCGCAAACGATATTTCATTTCTCCTGCTCTCATTCCGCTAATTTCCGATAGGGTTTAATTAGTGCTTGTAGCGAATCGGGCACGGCGTGCATCTGCACGTTACTCACGCTTTCACGCTGATTGTACCAATGTGCGCCTAACATCATTATAGCGTGTTTAATGGGTGTGGGTACATTTCCTTTACCCATCTGCGCCAATTCCTCTTGGGTTCTATTGGTCGCCGTGATAACTGTGCTTTCTGCTGTATCTAATAGATGCTGCAAGTACTCGTCATCATCGGCGAAATCATCAGCTTTTACGTGCTTCTTAAAAAGCGCCAAACTCACTACTGCCATAACGTTATAACTTTATAAATTGTGATTACTCCTTACCGCCGACTTTACCCAACTTAAAGGCCTCTGGGCGAATTGTCTTAGTAGCATAGTCCGTGTTGAGCACGAAATCTACGCTATCCTTGCGGGCCTTGCTGTATGGATCAACGATAAAGCGCAGGGTGCCAAACATACCCATAGGCTGATAACGCCAATCACCTAAACCGATATACTCCGTACCTGTGATAATCTTAACATAGTCGCCCGACTTCATACCCGAAATGTTCTTAACCTCCTCAGCACTTGTTACGGTAAACTTAGCGGTATTATTCTGTGGGTCAAAGTTTTCTGCTGCCACCCACGCTGTGCCGTTGTACTTCTGGTACGATACATTTGTATCACGGATAACATTGGAAGTGTACACTGGCAAACCGCAAAGTTTTCCATTTTGGATCATTGGCAAAAAGATACCCTTTTCGTTGATAGGTGTACCCTCCAAAATTGCCTCCATGCTCTTTGTCATTACCCAACATAGGTTGCTGCCGTCGATACCTGTTTCAAGTACTGCTGCTTTCATCTGGGCGTTGAGTTCGTTGAAGGTTGGAACGGCTGAAAGCAATACCGGATTGTCTTTGAGTGCCACAAATGGGCCGACCAAATTAGTAGCACCATTAACCTTATTTACACCACAAACGATTTTGTTAAGAAGAAGACGGATTGCGAGCGGCATAATCTCACGCACGATCATTTCTAAAAGTCCCTGCGACTGGTTGAGCGACTGGTTAGTTACTGGAATGGCGATACCCATGCGCTCCGGTGCTGCTGTCATTTTGCTGAAAGATATTTTGGTGTCACTAAGTTCTGCGCTCTCACCTGCTAACTCTGCCTCAACCATTTCGTACATAGGCCAAACAAAGTCACCTGCCAAACCTGTTGGCATTGGCAAACCTACCTTATCCAAAATAAAGCCTTCCTGCAGGGGTTTCAAAATGTCCTGAATGTTAAGCGGCACGATTGCACCATTTGCCACATCCTGCACCATCATCATATCACGCAAAAGCATAATTTCAGTACGCTGACCTGCTGCAGCGTTCTCACGAATAATCTTAATTGCGTCTTCCTGGGCGTTTGGATGCTCACGCAAATGCTCGGCGGTTGCCGCCTGCATCTTCATTTGCAGCAGCTGATTTTCACGCATGAGGGTTTCAAACTCGGTGTTTTCTGCCTCGTTGCGCTCACGCTGCTCTTTCTCGCATACGTCCGCAATCTCTGTGATGCGGTCGCAATTCTGCTGATACTGGTTAATCAGCTCACGAACGTTGATTGTTTTTTTCTTTTTGTCCATGTCTGAAAAATTAAAAATTAAATTGTTATACTAAACTGCGTTTTGCAGCGTGGCGCATTTCACGCAACTGCTTTAACGCTTTTTCTTTCTGTTCGCTTGTCTGTGGTCGAGACTCCGGTGTCTTCTGCTCTCTCTTCAACTCATCGGTAAACTCTCTTGCTTCTACGCTCGTATCTGGGTAATACGGATCGGCTGCCAACGTAAAGTCAAAGATACCTGTAACCGCTTTAACACGATAGGTAATGTTCATGCCATTAGCCGCCACTTTGCTTTGTCTCTCCACGAAATCACTATCATAGTAGCGTGTTGTAAAAGCAAAGCTGCAACCACTTATGTCACCACGGCGTACCAACTCCAAAGCCTTGTCACCGTCCACGGTATTAGGCGCATCAAATTCAAAAGCCACGCCCTTTTCATCTACTGTGTACGAAAGTGTACCGCTGCCCTTATTGCTTCTTGCCAAAATCAACTGCCGATCGTGAAACATCGTCATTTTGACATCTTGGCCGTCTAAGAGTTCCTTTGTAACGGCTTCCGGGGCTATCACTTCCCGGGCCTCGCTATCTTCGTCGCTCCACAATGGAGCAGACGGTACGTTAAACAATATGGCATATCCAGTTATTGTGCGGCTCGGTGCTTCGCCCTCTGCAGCCTCTCTAACGTGTAACTCGGTGGGAGTACACAAACACCGTCTTATGATTGTATCTTTATTCATCGTCTTGGTCTCCATCTTTATTTTTATCGTCCTTTTTAGTTTTCTTTGGCTCTGGTGTGTTATTAACTTCGGTCTCGTTGGTAATATCTCTAAGATTTGCCGATACTAAAACCTTGTCGCCACCCTCAATAGGTGGGCGGTTCTCCACCTTGCGCCAATCGTTAACTGTGTAGATACCTGTGGCGATCGTTGCCGCCTGATACTTAGCTTTACTATCCAAATCACTTGCATAAAGTCCCCTCCGGTCAAATTCAAATTTACGTTTGCAACATAGAGTAGGGGCAATTAATTTGCGCAACATTTCGTTTTCTATATTGCGCAAAAGTGGGTTTAGCGTATTACTCAAAAACGCCGCATTCGCCATTTCCGCCGACTTATAGTTGTTGCTTGTGTCATCAAAAACGAAAGATGGATGCACACCGAAAAATCGGCAAATATCTCGTACAGTGAACTTTCGGCTCTCCAAAAACTGCATATCAGTAGAAGAAAGCGAAATTTGCTTGAAATCCACCTGTCCGGGCAAACTAACTATGCGCTCGCCATTCTGAAAACGGCTATCTATGTTTTTGGCTGTCTTCTCCAATTCTTTGTCTTGATACTCACCAAAACCTGTAGTAGTCTTATCGTTGTTTACGATACCCCTAACATTGCCGCCATTGGCAAATCGTTTAAGCGTCTCCCTATCTCCGGTTAATGCTATGTCTAACGTCTGCCTTGCATACTCCAGTACGCTAACGCCGTGCTTGCCATTACTTGTATGTCCCTTAATGTGGATGATCTCACCTTCGTCGTAAACTCCACATATGCCATTGATGGTATCGGTAATCATGTAGGTATCGTTATACACATCGTGATTTACCGTATTACGTCCACACAAAACCAATCGGTCTATTTCTAAAGTAGCCCTGTTGTATACTGGTACGATATAAGCATTACCCTCTAACAACACATTTTCTACGGCTTCTTTCCAGAAGTCAAATGCCGACTTTGTAAAGTCCGGCTGTACTGTTAGAAGATAATGCAAACGGCTAGTTGTGTCCTCCACAAAAATACCGTCTTTCAGTCTCATATACAAAAATGGCAAATTAGCTACACTTTCACTTAGTAACTGCACACATCGATAAACAGTGGCTACCGACAAAGCGGTATTGCCTGTACCGAAAAAGTTAAAGAATTGGGTATAGTCTCCAGTACGTGGCCCCGGTGTCTGTGGTTCGCTAACTGCGCCCTCCGCATCGGTGCTACGACTGAAAAATTTTACTATATTTTGCCAAATACCCATATAATACTTTTTAACCCAAAGATACAAAGCGAAAATGAGCAAAAAAAATGTGCCTTGGCACATCGTGGTATATCTTGGCACATCGTGGTAAAATTATTAGTTTTTTAAGAAAATAGTTTTTGGCCGTTAGGCTAAAAGACACAAAAAAGCCGCTTTTCCGTACAGTTTTACCTCTCATAGGTATAAAGTAGTCCTAACGTCATTAGCATTGTAATCGCTCCATCTATCTTGCGGTATTGTGACACTTTGAGCGGCTTTTTGTTTTCCAGATTGTCGGTATCTATCACGCAATTTTCCAAACAGAAAGCGTTAATAGGGTTGTCATTAAACTCTATCTTTACCGGATCGCTCCACGCTAGCATCTCAAAACTTTCAACGGGTAAATTAAAGTTTCCGTAGGTCTGACTAAATGGAGTTAACACGTTTCTCGCCCCGACTGACTTTAAGATACTCGTTAGCTCCTGCGCCTTGTAAGCATCATAGCCGATACGGATAATATTAACCAACTTACTGCGCCTTAATATATCCTCAGTAATCATCGCCGTGTTTATCTTCTGCCCTTTGCAGAAAATAAGATACCCTTTTTCATTCCAAAGCCTATAAAGCTGCTCATTGGGATGCCCTTTTAACGCTCCCTCCGGAAAATAGTAATCAGTATGCGTGTAAAACTTCTTATTACCCGATAGGTACACGGTATAAGATACTGCGCTGAAATCATCATGCACCGACAAATCAAACGCCACGGCACAATCTGGTCGGCCTTGCACCTGATCTATACAGAAATTGCCCAATAATTCTTTTGCCTTTTCGTGGGTAAACCACGTTTTTTCGTCGTTTATCGTGAAAATATTAAGCAATTTCGTGCGAAAAGCCAACATATTTTCGGCGGATAACTGGGCGGTCTTGTATTCATTTTCGTAGTAGTCCGGTTGCACCGTGATACCCAAATGTGGCTGCACCTTTGCCCACGTCTCCGGGCTATCCTCTGCGTCGTCCACATCAGGCATGAATATAGACGCAAACATAGTGTCGCTTTCTGCCTCACCTCGTAGTACTGCCATCACTCCGTCAAGTTCGTGGGCAAAGGGGCCATCTACCACATCGCTTGCCGTGGTAATAATGATAGTTAACGGCTCACGTCTTGGCCCCATTGATGTTGTCAATACATTTTTGAGGTCTGCGCCATTCTTGCCTGCCGTGTTTCTGGCTTGGGCGTATTCGTCCATTATTACCAATGAGGCAAACAAACCATCTTTGGTTTTGGCGTTGGCGGTCAAACATTGTATGAGACTATCACGTCCACGATCTCTGAAAGTAATCTTTTCACGATTAACTCTAAAGTGCTTTTCCTTTGGGTCAATATCAAACATGATGTTTCGTATTTCGTTAAAGCATATTTTAGCCTGATCGTAGCTATTTGCGCCCACGTATGCCTGGGCATTATTATCGCCGAAAAGCATATCATAAACCGCCAAAGCTGCGCACGATGTCGTTTTACTGAACTTTCGGGGCACGAATAGATAGGCGGTACGTATCAGTCTGCGCCCATCGTCTCGGGCAAAGCCGTAGATATTGGCAAACTGGTAGGCTTGCACTGGGGTTAGCTTATAGCGTGTGCGCCCTCGGAGGCCACTAAACCGCAAAGCCTCATAGAACTTGAAAAAACGCTTTACTCGCTTGGGCTTCCAATCGTACTTATCAAGCATCTGCAAAAAGCGTCTTACTCCCAATATCTCATACAGGTTGTGTGCATCTGGGTGGTCTATCACTCCAAACACATAATCGCCGATACGCTCATCTGTTTCAATAAGCGCACGGCGGTAGCGGTCGGCGTATATACTGCGCCCCTGCAGCAACTGCTCCGATACCTCGGCTTTCAGTCGCCGAAATCTTTCTTTTTCTTCCTCCGTCATTCGTCGTCCTCCTGCATCGCTGCCATAAAGTCGTTAAAACTATCGTTGTCACTCTTTCTTTCCTTGCTCTCGGTGTTCATGCCCAAAGCTCTTAACGCTTTCTGTCCTTGCTGCAACAACTCGATATATAGCTTTTCTTTCGGGTCGATCGTCTTGCGTTCGTTACCCTCCCGGCTATACTCCACGTTTACGGCCTGGTGTCCGTCTGCCATGATCTCATCACCCAAAATGTCGGCACGTACCAACAACTTAGCCGTAATATCCACTTGGTATGTAAGTTCGGCGGTATACTTGCCTTGCTTCTTCAACAACTTAACGATATACGCTTTCTTACTCTTAATCTTGGCGGCTATTTTCTTGTTGTCCTCCTCGGTGGATGGCCCCGGCAAAGTTTGGCTAACTGGCAATGGGCCGGCAGTCTTTGGCTGCGCCTTGTCGCTGTAACCTCGCTTCTTGCCCTTTGTCTTCAAGTAGAAAATAATAGCCGTTGTGTCGTTGGCGTTAATCAACTGCAGCAACTTGCTTTCGACAAAATCTACCTGCGTCTCGGTGATCTCATCTACTTTCTCCCTAAACTCTTGATCGGCGTTGTACCATCGGTAATAAGTACTGCGCCCTATGCCTATCGCCTCGCACGCTGTGGCTATGACGCCGTAGCCATGCGCCAAAGCCTCCAGAAACTTTTCTTTCTTTTCTTCCATACTGCGTTACTTTTCAAATGAGCGGATGCCGTCGAAGTAGTCTTTGTAAAACTCAAACAGTCCCTTATCAACTGTTATACTTCCCTGTTCCGTTCTTAAGTTAGTGTTAATGTTTGCGCTCGCTTTGCCTACACACGTGGGCGTTTTTATATCGTGCCAACTATGCCGGGTCTTTGCATCTGGGCAAAATCCCCCACGGCCCAAAAATCGGCTCACGTGTGGAAAAGGGAGGTGGTGAGGTTTAACCAACACCCCCACCCGAAATAAAAAGTACCCCCGGGTCTCACCTTGCAACCTCATTTCAAAAATTTATTCACAAATCTTTTCAAGTGCTCTTTGGCTCGGTTCTTTGCTTGAACTTTTCCGCACCTGCCCATATCCGTATGTACCTTAACGTGGCACTCATGGCATAGGGCTTTGAGGTTAGAGTAATCAAACATCAGGCGTTCTTTTTCCTGCCTTGTTAGTCCATCCTCAACCGGGATAACGTGGTGTACCTCGGTGGCTGCTGTCACTCTGCCCAATTCCTCGCACCTCTCACATAGTGGTGTATCGTTGAGTTTGTCACGTCTTAAGCGTAACCACTTGGCTGTATGTATCAGCCTTATATAGTCCTTATCCTTTGCCATGCTCTAATATTCATCTTTGATTGTTATTGTTGTGTGATACTTCTTTACCAGATAGTTGAGGCTATCCAACAAAGATTGCTGTACGCCCTGCTTACTACTTAATGCCGTGTTGGCTCTCTCATCTACGGTATTGGCACAAATCAACTTATACACTTGTACTGGGTACTGCTGCCCTTGTCGGTGTAAGCGTGCGTTGGCTTGTTGGTATAACTCCAAATTCCAACCTGTGCCAAACCATACGATATAGTGCCCACCTTGCTGCATATTCAAGCCAAACGCCGTGCTCATCGGGTGGGCCAATAATACGTCTATCTTTCCGGCGTTCCACTCTCTCAACTCCTTTTCACCCTCGTATGACTTGACGGTATAGCCTTTCAGTTTCTTGACGATACGTGTTACATCATGCTTGAACTGATAGAAGACTAACACATGATTGCCGTTTGCGGCTTCCACGATCTCGGCTAACTTATCCAACTTTTCATCGTGTATTTCGTGTACGTCCTTGGCCTCATCGTATATTGCACCGTTAGCAAACTGGCTTAGCTTACTCATCAGCCCGGCGGCACTATTCGCTAAGATATTGGCATTTTCCCCGGTATGCAATTCGGTAAACTCCAAAACCTTTTCTTTCTCAAACTTGTTGTACGCTTCCATCACCTTTGACGACAAAGTGAGTTTGGTTTCGTGGGGGATCATGTCCGGTAACTGCAAATAGTCTTTTGCCTGCATTGATAGACAAATATCAGAAATCTTGTTTTTGATGATGTCCTCGCATCCCTTTTTGATGTCACAACGTACTATTACGTTATTCCATTTGTGGGTCTCAAAGTAGGTTTCACGATACTTCGTTACGCTCTTGCCTAAACGTTCGCCCATGTCTATGCAGTACATCTGTGCCCATAGGTCTATAAGTCCATTAGGTGCCGGCGTACCTGTCAGCCCGATAACTCGGTTAACTGTTGGCACGGCTGTACGCATTGCCTTAAATCGATTTGACTTAGAAGATTTAAAACTCGTTAGCTCATCAATCACCAACACATCAAATGGCAGCTGACCGCCATACTTACCGACTAACCAAACAAAGCTATCACGCCCGATAACGTAGATGTCGGCTTTAGATGCCAACGCCAAATTACGTTGTTTCTCCGTACCCATCACCTTTGCCACTTTCAGGCTTTGCAAATGATCCCACTTCTCCGCCTCAGTAGTCCATGTTGTTTCGGCTACCTTTTTCGGTGCTACCACCAAAGTACGGCTAACCTCGCAATCGTCCATCAATTGTTGTATGGCTGTAAGTGTGCTTACAGTCTTACCTAAGCCCATATCCAGAAACAAACCACATCGGGGGTGGTCTAATATCCACTGTATCGCTGCCTTCTGATAGTCGTATGGTCTGTACTTCATTGTTCTGCCCTCCAAACTTCAATCAGTTCGTCGATTGTCTGCTTGTTGTCGATTGTATAGACTTCGTGGCCCATGCTTACCAACTCTTTTTGTCTTATGGTTTGTATCTTCGTCGGCTTCTTGCCTTTACTTTTCAACTCCACCCAAACAACCTTACCACCATGTAGGCATATCACTCTATCAGGATAACCCACCATATTTGCATTTGAGTATTTGAGACAAAGGCCACCAATGGCTTTTACCTCTTGTGCCAAATATTTTTCTATCGCCTTTTCCGATACCTCGGCGTGGCGTGTTATTGTTTCTAACTTCTCCATATTTCCTTACTCCTTAGAGCAACATTCTATTTTCAACATTCTATATAGATATACTTAATACCCTATATATAGATATTTTATAGTATATAACTATATATTACAACTTATACTACTTTTTATGTTGTTATTGTTGCTATATATAGTTATGTATTGATTATCAGTACTTTAGAAAGCAACAAAGTGAGCAACAAAGCCTTTTTCTTTTTGTTGTTGTTGCTACTTTTATAATTGTCGTTTTCAAATTCAGCCTTAGAGCAACATTGTAGCAACATTCTACTTTGTTGCTCTTAAAGGTCGCTATCGTCTTCCTCTATTGGTCTGACAAATGCCCTTTGCTTGCCATATATCGGAAACGTCAAAGTAGGGCGTTTTTGCCAACCTAATTTGTCTAAGATCCTATTAACCTTTCGGGCCTCATACTTATAATCTTTGCTGCCAACATCACGCCCCAATACCTCGCTAAGAAATTCGGCGGCACATACTTTGGTACGTGTTTCCGTTCCTAACTCATCCAGTGGGTCGGGGTTCTTAATGTATGCACGTCGTCGGTTTAAGTCCCATGTACTCCAGTCGGTCGGTAACTTCATATCTAAGTATGCCTGTATCATTCCCGGTAGTGGGTCCTCTTGATTATCGTTAAACTCACCTTGACGCCTTCGGGCTTCCGCTTCCAATGCCTCGCTAAGATACAACTTTTCGCCGTCCTTATAGCGTTGCACGGCTTCGGCCCATAACTGGTTACGGTCTGCCTCGATCGCTTGGCGTGGGTCTCCATGCTTACGTAGTTCTGGGTTTACACTCATTACCCAAAAGCGGCGGTTTCCTGTCTCACCCTTTAAGAAGTATGTTTCGTTGGTCGTACCACAAAAAACGCATTGCCTCGGGTGGGATTCCATCACGCTGCCGTATGCCGGGCGGTACATATCATTCTGACGGCTTATGTAGGCTTTCACCTGCTCAACGTCTGACCGCTTGATACTGCCCAACTCCGGTAACTCAATAACCCAACCGTTTCGAGCTTGCTCCATGCCTTTTGTGCCCTCCATCGTTACCAAACTATCGCTAAACCAATCACCACCCATCACATTGAAAAGCGTCGATTTACCGATACCCTCGGCTCCGGCGATAATCAGGCAATAATCATACTTGCACCCTGGGTTCATCACTCGGGCTACCGCCGCCGTAAAATGCTTACGTGTCATAGCTCTGTTTAGCTCATTGTCTTCTGCACCTACGTAGTCAATAATTAGGCGGTCTAAGCGTGGAACGCCATCCCATGTAAGACTATTAAGGTAATCACGTATTGGGTGTACTCTGTGACGTGTAACGACTGCCACAAAAGCATCTTTGATTTTGTCCTTTCCAGTTACTCCGTACTTCTCATCTAAGTAGATTCTTAGATTCGCATCATCAGTATTGCCCCATTGGGTCGCCTCGGCGTTCCACGGCAAACCACCTGTTATGTAGTTAAAGCCATTAAACAGATTTTGCCATATATGGTTTTTCAACCTTGGGTCGTTTTCCAGTATGGCAATAATATTGCTTGCCGTTGATTTAATGCTGCCTTTTTTGTCAAAGTCTAATTCAGCCATCCACTTATCTGTATTTTCAGATACTGCGCTGTCCCCGGCTTCCCCGGCTTCCTCTGCTTCGATGTCAGCAAAATCATCATTGGCCTGGCCCTGTCGTTCCTTAGTAAGTAATATTCTTACCTTTTTGTCTTTGGCTACGAAATCCTGCATTTTCAGGTACGACGGCAAACGTGTGTTGTCTGTTATCTTCGTACCCTCATCCTGCACACCAAATAAATGTATTCGGCAAATGTCGAAAGCGTTGCAAAGCTGCTTACTCGCCGGGTCTGTTTCGTGGTTGCTGTATGCAAACTTATCCTCATAGCAAACCAAACCTGCCGCCACGCTACCATTAATGTAGGTATATCGCCCATCGTGGGCGGTCTTTTCGTACACATCAGGTAGAAACGTGTCGATTGCATCCTCTATTGAATAGGCACGGCAAAAAGCACCAATTAAGCCGGGTTTTTCGGTCGGATCACCTACCTTTTTCAATTCGTGTACGATGATGTCACCCTCTCGGCTTGATACTGGCCAAAGTGCCACATCTTTATAGTCGTGGTACTGTTTTAGGAATTCATCAACGTTGCACGCTTTGCCGTCTTGGTACTCAAACACATATTCGCCGTCTCTGCTTGTAGATGGATAATAAAACAATCTCGCTAACTGATAGGTGGTATCGTCGAACACCTCAATATTAAGTTTGCTTGCTATCATCCTGCATAGCGGCTCGTACTCATCTGGGCGTACCTGACGGCTCAATGGGAACACCAAACGAAAGCGTGGGTTTTCCGGCGTGTGCTTGTGTGTGCTGTACAGCATCGCTGCAAAGTCAAAGTTTAGCGTGAACTCATCCCAAAGGTCGGGTGTACCGTAGTCTATGTCAAGCGTGGCAATACTTCGCCACATCACGTTAGCGGTCTTTCGTGTGCCCCCTGATAGGTAGCCACCGACAAAACCGCCCACGTCCTTGATGCTGCTTTGTTCCTCCCTGCTCATCTTGGCGTACTCGCTTACGCTTTCTGTGGTTCGCTTCGTTTCGCTGCATCGCTCTACCAACTTCGCCCATGTGGTCGCTTTGTTCTTCCACTTTTTCGCCATACGGCTATGGGCTGTTGCTATGTCGATCGGGAAATCATTGTTTAACTTTATCTGTGTCATACGTCAATCTTTCTATAGATTCCTACGATAACTTATCTAAGATACCTTCAAAGTACTTAGCATCTTCCTCATTGCTCGCCTTGATAGTTACCTGGCGCATACCGATTTTGCCTATTGGTGGGTGTACCACTAATTCAAATGGTCGTGGTTCATCGTCCAACTGCTCGAAAAGGTATTTTAGGTTGCTCGCCCTAATAGCCTTAAACCTTATATATTTGAAATCTTCTGCCATATCGTTTTACTTCTTAAGATGATCTGGTAAAAACGAAAGTATATGTTTTCGTCTGCAGCTCATGCTGTCGAATAAAGAAAGAATAACCATATTATAAGTACTAAATCTTAAAATACCGCCAATCTATGCAACCGGGGCACTGCTCGCAAACTTCACACTCCGATAGCTTACAAACACCATAACCGGGTTTGTCTTTATTAGGATCGTATGATAGGCACGTTTTACAGTATATCTTTTTCATAATTGGCGGTATTGATGTTAATAATGGCACGGCTTTCGCCGTGCTAAAGATTAAAGACTAAGAAATTAAGAACTAAATAATAAATGCTGACACTGCCCTAACTCTGCCCGTGCAGCTGGCCTTAGCGCCCCAATTGCTCGCATTACCGCCGCCGAGGTTCAGATACCATGCGTAGGCAGCACTGCTCTCGGTAGAAGTCCAATACCAACGGTCTTGCAGTTTATTGCCCATGGCAAACTCCAAAGCTGCATTGATAGCCTTTTTGTTAATAAAGATACGGTATAACTCGCCTAAAGATGGTATGTACCAATCATCGGCTAACTTTATCTGTGGATTCAGGATATTACGCAAATGGTTGGTGTTTCTTGCTCCGTCCATGTCTGCTATCGCATCGTCGTAGTTGTCGATATAATAATCTCGGTCGTCTTTTTCGTTGTCATTGCTCTTTGTTGTTAGCGTGATACCTTCACCGTTAGCCTCATCATGCAAAGCTATCTTAATGCCAAAACTACCCATCTTCAAACCGATAGCCACTACCTCGCTATCCATGTTATCGTCTTTGGTGTACTTCAGTTTAAACAAAGTTGCTTTGCCATCGGCGTGTACCAAATAGATGCCGTCCTCCATATTGCCGGATTTTGGTAACTGCGCCTGTACTGGCTTTTCGTCCTTACACATTACAAAGGTATTGGCTTTCTCCGCATCTTCCACGTTGCCACACCATTGCAATAACTCGTATCTGAATTGCTGCACGTCTGATAGTGCCTTATTTGTCTTTATTTCCATTTTTGTATATGCTTTATTGTTTAATCTTTCAAATAGTATGGGGTGGTGTACCCTGCACCTTTGAGTGGCAAATCTTTGCACCACGGTATAGGCTCACTAAACAAAGCCTCAACCATCGGTAATGTCTGGTCTTTCTTAGCCTCAACGATGATTTCATCATGTATGTGGAAAACTACGTTTAGCTCTCGCCGCTCGGCTCTAAGTATCACACAACCCAATATGTCACGTGCCGTAGCCTGTACGATGTTCTCGGTTAGCTTACCGCCGTAGGTTCTTACCTTTCCCCATTTTTTCGTAATTTGGTTCACACCCTCATACTCGATAATTTCGTGATCACCTCGCCAACCGTCGTTCGTTTCGATTCTAACTTCTGCACGTGGGTAACAAATAGTCCTGCCACTTGGTAGGGTAATTAATAACATGCCCCAACGATAACCGATTACGATACCTTGTTGTATTGTTATGCTTCGCCCTGTCTTAATGGCTGTGATAGCTGCTTTTTCAACGGTACGCCACAACTTAACGATATGTGGGTTACTGTTTCGCCACTTGTTTACGATGACCTTTTCTTCTGATTCTGTTAAACCTAACTTCTTACCGCCCATCGCTTCCAATGCTGGTACACCGCCGCCATAGCCTAACCCCAAAACGGCTACTTTTCCTTTCGGTCTCAAATCTCCGTTGGGACCGTGCTTCTGAACTGGTACGCCAAACATTTTACTTGCCGTCTCGCAATAGATGTCATGCCCTTGTTTGAAAGCATCCAATACCCATGTTTCCCCGGCTATCCATGCTATTACACGTGCCTCAATCGCTGAAAAGTCACATACGTGGAACGTGCAACCGGGCTTGGCTATGAAAGCGGTACGTATCAACTCGCTAAGTACTTGGGTAACGTTTCCGTAGTTCATCTCAAATTCTTCCAAATCACCCTGCTTAACCAAATAGCGTGCATCGTCTAAACTCTTTAGATGATTTTGTGGTAGGTTTTGCAACTGCACCAAACGCCCTGCCCATCTGCCTGTACGTGCTGCACCACAAAACTGCAACAAACCATGTACTCGGCTATCCTTGCAGACACATTTTTGCATTGCCGTGTACTTCTTATTAGAAGTCTTACCCATTTCCCTACGCAGAGCCAAAACTTTCTGCACCTTGGGCCAAAACTTAAATTGTACCTCGTAGTCGTCTAAATTCTTTTTGTTGAGACTGTCAATAGTAAACCCGGTGTTCTCAGATATGTATTGTTTAATCTGTCCGGGGCTGTTTGGGTTACTCATGCCTGTAAGTTTTTGGGCTTCTGCGAATAGCTCATCTTTGTATAGCTCATCAAATCGGGCGGCATTGTTTACCAATACTTGGTCTATCATCACGCCACGGTCGTTAATGCGCTGATCGGCTGTGTACAAATCTTCGTCAAACTCGGGTACTTCCAATCTCCTGACTTTTTTTAATATGGCTTGTTCTACCTCCACGTCTCGGATATTGTAGGCTTTGAACGTTGCCCACTTCTCGGGCGCATCACTCGGTTTGTGCCGGATCATTTTTGTTATGCCCTGTTTTGTCTGTTTATTCGGAACACTAAAGTATCTTATCAGGGCTTTGCCCTCACTCATCTTTCTGTCTTCCAGTTTAAGCACCTCACCGCATTGGGCTAACGAAAGTGGCAAACCCATTCGGGCGGCTCTTACCATCGTACACCGCCATTGTCTCGGGTCTAATCGCCCTTGGATGCCTAAATACACGCCTATGCAAATACGCTCAAAAGCTGCATTAAAAGCGGTCTTTATTACTCCGGGGTCGGTTAATGCTGCTTCGATGTCGGGTGGCAAAGTTTCGCCGCTTGCAAAGTCCACGCATTGCACCGGGCCACCGTCCACGCTATACCCAAAAAGCAATATGGTAAAGTCTTCGGCTTCCACGTACTTATATACGCCACACTCGGTTAGGTCGTTGCTACTATACGTTTCGATGTCTATGCCTAATTCTTTCATACGCTTTGTTGTTTGATTACCCCGGCGGCTTCTTCTTTTCACCGCCGGGGGGCTACTACATTAACATTTTATAAATCGTCGTCGTCCTCATCGTCAATACCGTCCAAATCGCCAAAGTCGCTTTCGGCTGATACTCTGCCGCCCAAATGGTCGTCATCCTTGAACTTCATGATGTTGTTGAGGCCACACGCTACGCCCTTGTTACCGCTTACGTCATAGCCATAGAAAGTTACCGATACAATCGCCCAAACGCCGCTGTAAACTTCTTCCTCGTCCACGATAGGCACTTTCTTACGATCGACTACGCCCGGGCGTGTGTTACTCTTGGCGTTTAAATAGTAGTTGTCTTCGTAAACTTCATCGTCCTTTTCGTTACCATCACGCAAACCCAAATCAAGTTTTTTAGGCTCTTTGCCTCCCCACTTTGCTACGATAGCGGCTTTCTTAGCTGCCTCAATCGCCTTTTTGATGGCTTCGACAGTCTTCTTTTCAGACTTCGGGATCAAAACGTTAGTCATAAACTTGCCCTCACCGTCACCGTCTGGGCTGTACTTCTCGAATACGTGGGTGTAACTAAGGCGGCATGGGCCAAAGATTACCTTAGTGTCATTAACTACTTTAGGGTCTATCATAATTGTATGAATTTAAAATGCTAAACTTAAATGTCTTTAAAATCGTCTGCTGCCTGATTAAACGCCGGGCGTTTATCTGATTCAGGCACTAACGTTGGTTTGCCTTGTGGCTTATTGATGTACTCGGCGCAAATTGCACCAAAGCGTTTCTTACCTATCAGTTTTTCTAAATCGGTAATACTTCGTAGCTCGGTAGGCTTAATGTAGGCTTCTTTTGCAAAGCCCTCTTTTCCTAAAAGTTCCATCACAGCGGTTGGGTCTGTTATTTTTCTGATACTGCGCCCCTCAACGATTTTGAAACCTCGGTACTGTACGCCATTTAACGCCTGTTCCAAACTGTACTCCTCAACTCCAGTTAGCCACGTTTTGAACGTTGAAAGCAAAGGTAGTATAGTGCTTTCCATTACTTCCTTGCTAATCTTACGTGGGTCTGGGTTGGCTTGCTGTGCTTCGATGCACATAGACGATATGGCTTTGCAGTTTGCCTTAACTTTGCAGAACTGACACCAATTGCCGGGCTTTTGCTTACCTCCGGCATAGGCTTCGTTGGCTTTTGGTTGCAGCTCATCGACTGCCCAATTAATGAGGTCGGCGGCATCTAACTCGAACTCCGAAAGATTATCAATACGTGGTTGTACGATAGTCATGCGTACTTTACGTATGTCGTACTCAAAGTTAAATAAGTCCCATGCGCCCAAAGCGTAAATCATCATTTGTGGATTTTCCACGGCTGACACCTTTACGCCCTTACCGTATTTAAAGTCGATAACCTCCATCACGCCGTCGGCGATAATGATAGCGTCCGACGTGCCGAAAGCATCAGGCACATAGTGGCTAAAATCTAACTTGACCTCAACTAACAATTGTGCGTCCTTGGTCTTAGCTCGGGCGGCGTTGAATTTCTCCAGTACGATAGTTTTGTAAGTGTCGGTGTATTCGTCCATTTCGCCGCTGTGGTACTGCTCGTTTAACTGCGCTATCTCGGCTTTTTCCTCATCTACCGACAAACCTAAAAACTCTTTCAGTTTCTTGGCGCAATAAGCGTGAGCTAACGTTCCTTCTTCCGCAAAGGTGCTGCCCTTATCCTCCACGTCTTTTTCCAGAAGTGGGGCGGCGGTACAATTCATCCAACGATGTGCCGCACTCGGTGATAATAAAGCGTGTTTACCTGCCATAATTGTATACGATTAAATGTTGCTAAAATGGGGCATTTGAACCGATCGTGCCATCTTGCATTATCTGCAGATTGTTGCACTGCTCAATAAAATCTGCGATCTTGTCACTTGGCAAAGCACTCGGTTTTTCAGCACCTAACAAAGCGGCTATGTTCTTGAACTGTGCAGTTAGTGGTTTGTGATACTTTTTGTATAAATCGCCGTTGGTGTTCTCCTTGTAGTCTTCACCCTCGATACGCTGACGTGTTACGTGCATAGCAGCTCTAACGTCTTCGGCGGTTAATGGCTTCTGCTCTTCTACCTGCTCATCGTTGGCATCGGCTTCGTTGGCTGCTGCCTCCTGCTGTTCGTCTCCGGCTGCCTCCTTGGTAGGCTCTGGCTTGTCGGGGGATTTCTCTTTCTTCTTTCTGCCTTGCTTGTTATCTACTTGTCCGTTTCCGTTGAGTGCTTCCTCGGCGGTCGGCACAACTGTTGGTCGGTGGCATAAAATGGCATTTACCAAAGCCACAATTTCGGGCGTAACACCCAAATTGACCTGTACGTTAATACTGAAATCTGTTTTCATCTTTGTATATGATTATTTGTATATGATTAATGATGTTACTCATCTTCGTTGATATACTCAAATAGCTCATCTATCTTTTTGTGCTTTGCAAACCATACGCATAAACGTATGTCGAAATATGCAAGTGCTACTGCTGTAAACTTGGAATAGATCACTAACTCCCAATAGTTGGGATTATCAATGCGTGGCATCCCAATCAGATTGAAAAAAGCGATAAGGCCGATAACTACCATCAGCCAATAACGCCAATTCTTTATTACTTTTTTCATACGGCTTAATTTTTTTATAGGTACATTAATTTCCAACACTTGATTATTTCCGTCCCCGTAGTGATTAAGCCTTTTCCGGCTTTCCTAACTCTGAACTTAATAAGCCCATCGTTAGCGTACCGGGCGACGGTGTGCCGATCCACATGCAACGCTTTTGCAGCTTGCCTTTGGTTATACAAACCATCTGGCTCTACTTCGGGTTTGGTGATAATCATATAGCAGCGTTACGTGTGATGGTTAGTGTATTGGCTGTATAGTCCGTTTTAACGCTGAACTTGCAGCCCATCAAATTTTGTGTCTGATACGTCAAAGCCTTGCCATTGTCGCACGCTTTAGCATCAGGTAGGTAAAACGTTTTCGTCTTTCCTACATCAATTGACCGCAAATCGTCACGTGTCAATTTGATTGTTTTTCTTGTTTTGTCTGCCATAAAAGTATAAATATTATTAAAATTGCTTACTTAGTTACTTATACCTTTGGAGAAAAAGAAAACTGCCGTATATTTGCAGTTGAGTTTTGGTGATGTTGGGCAAATAGTCCGACAGCCTTTCTTATGCTCTTGAGGTAAGTTACTTACTTATTTCGGGTGCGAAGATACGTTATTCCAACGTCACTACCAAATTATTGACGTACAAATGTCATTTTATTAACGTAAATTAATAATAGGCTTATGTTTGAAACCATAAATGAACGTATAAAGCACGTCTTAGATACTTTATATAAGGGCAATGTTACCGCAATGTCTAAAGCTACTTATATCAAGCGAACTACATTAAGTAGTATTGTTGGCGCTGATGGTAATACGCCGGGGTTTGACGTAATTATGAAAATTGCCGAAATTTCGTCACATCGTATTAGTATGGAATGGCTAATACGTGGTACTGGTGATATGTGTCTTGGCGAAAAAGAAAACGCTCCATTGGTGGATAATAGCGGCTCAAATAATCGTATATATGATGTTAGCAATATTAATAATGGCGATACAATAAATCGTTTGCTATCCATCGTAGAACAAAAAGACAAACAGATTAATACATTATTAAATATATTACAAAATAGCAAAGTTGGATGATGCAAGAAAACAAAAACAAACTAGCTGCTGCCTCGGTACGTTCTGCTTGGTGGTGCTCATTATCATAGTTTTAGCACTACTTTACGGTGTATTAATGGGCATTCTAAATGTGTTTTGATACTTGCAAATTTTCAGCAAATAGTTTTTAGTTGTTTGTAATTAATTGTAAATCAATAAGATATGAATAATATGGGATTATTAACAGGTGTCATGACTCTAATAGCCAAACACCTGATAATCAGCCCTAAAATGGGGTTTTTCTATTGCGCCAAACCCCTAAAATTGGGCAAAATATGGTGCATTTTGGTAGGTTCGGGCGCAAAAATCAGCAAATTTTCAGCAAATTTTTAAGTCTGGTTTATGGCAAAATCTCGTTTTCGCTTAGATGTTCGTAGGGCTTTGAAAGATGGTACTTACCCGGTTCAAATCGTAGTTGGGCATGGTACTAACATCTATCTTGGTACTGGTGTCTACGCCTCGGTTGGTGAGTGGGATGCCCGGACACAACAATTTATCGGTAAAGGGGCACGGCGTATTAATGCCGCACTTATTTCTATGCTTGCAATGGTTACTAACCGCATCATGGAATTAAAAGAGACTGGGCAATGGCCGAAATTATCACGTAAGCAAATCAAACAAATGCTTACCGACTTGGAATTGGAAAAGCCCACCATTGATGTACCTACGCTTAGCGACGTATTTTCGTCAATGTGTGAGGGGCGTGCCGATCGCACTAAGGGGATAACCAAAAGTGCGTCGTTAAAGATACAGGCTTTTGGCTATGACCCGGCAAAGCTGCATTTTGAGCAAATAACGACTACGTGGTTAGATGATTTCTACGTGTCGATGTCGGGGTTATCCATTAACACGAAAGCGGCTTACATGAAAGCTATTAAGCGTGCGTTTAACTGGGCGATAGACCACGATATAACAACTAATGACCCTTTTAGGCACTACCATATTAAGATAGAAGAAACTCGTATGAGGGATTTGCCAATAGAGAAAATGAGGCAATTAATAAACTTGCCATTACAGGGGCTTTATCCTGAATATCGTGATTTGTTCATGCTTACCTTTTACCTGATAGGTATTAATACGGTTGATCTTGCCGACTGCACGTTAGATAGCATCGTTAATGGTCGCTTGGAATACCGCCGACACAAAACAAATAAACTATATAGCATTAAGATTGAGCCGGAAGCAATGGAGATAATAAACCGCTATAAGGGCAAAAAGCATCTTATACGCTGCTTTGATAGATACAAAGACTATAAAGCCTTACAGGGTAGCGTTAATAACGCTCTGGCTAAAATAGGCCCCGCTCGGTTAGATGATAATGGCAACTTTATTCTTACCGGTAATAATCGAAAAGAAATGCAACCCTTGGAAAAGGGGCTATCTTTGTACTGGGCACGCTATTCCTGGGCTACGTATGCCGCCGACTTGGATATACCTAAAGATACCATCAGTGAGGCTTTGGGACACTCCCACGGTGCAAAGGTTACAGGTGTGTATATTAAGTACAATAGGGATAAAGTGGATGCAGCAAACCGCAAAGTTATAGACTACGTATTAGATAAAGCAAATCGCCCGGGCTAACCTCTCGGTCGGCTCCGGGCTTGCACTATTAAGAAAACAGATTTTTATTTTTTCTCCGTAGATATAAGAATATAGCGTAAATAATTGCCACTACGCAACATAAACTCCCGATATGGTAAATTGTACGCTGATACCATTTTAAGGCTTTCATACCTTGTTTCTGTGGCTCTTTGTTGGCTTGTTTGTTGTCTCGGCTTTGCGTCCCATTTGCTTGCAGCTTATGGGTGTCGGTGCTGTCCTTGCTCTGGGTGGTATTCTCGACTTTCTTCTTGGCGGCCTTCTTGCCGTGTTGGTATGACTTAACGCCATCAGCTTTCAGGTTGCCCAAAGTGTCAATCGTGAGCGTACCTCCATTATCGGCAAACTCGATATACCCCCAATCACTAAAATACGTTAGTGTGGTTCGTTGGTCGGTTTTGATAGTACCTACGTGGAAGCTATCGGTTGCTAACTTGGTGGTGTCGGTTTCCTCTCTTGTGGTTATGGATGATTCCGATACCGCCTTTTTTGTCGTCTTGCAGCCTATCAGCCCAAACAGGGTTAACAGGCACATATAGATAGTTATAAATTTCTTCATTGGCTCATTACTTAATATTCTTGTACTCCTTGGTAGCATCAAAGCATGGGCACGCCTTGGCTACAAAATCTCGATGTCCGTGGATTGTGGCGTTAGGGTAACGGTGCTTTATCTCTGTAAGCAACTTAATTAAAGCCGCCTTTTGCTCCGGTGTTCGGGTGTCTTTTGGTGTCTTGCCATCGGATGCCAAACCACCCACATACACTACACCAATACTATTTGCATTGTGCTTCAGACAATGCGCCCCCACCTCGCTTTCTGGTCTGCCTGGTTCTACCTTGCCATCCACATCTACTACATGATGATAGCCAATTTCGTTCCAGCCTTTAGACTTGTGCCAACGGTCGATGTCTGCCGCCTTAAAGTTCTTGCCCTCGGCGGTTGCCGTACAATGTACGATGATCTCATTAATCTTTCTCATATTAATAACCATTTTGTGGGTCACGTTTAGCGCAACCCTTAATTACACACTTATAGCGCTGCAGTTCTAATTCTAACTGCGCCTTATCCTTGTTAAGCTGCAGAATATCTAAATTCTGCTTTCTCACTAAATCGGTCTGCTCTGCAAATCGTTGCTCTTTCTCTTTTAGTTGAGTTTGTAAAAAGTCCATAGCCTCACGCAAAACGTTAAATTCCACGTTGTCGGCCTCGGCTTCCTCCTTTCGTCGGTTGGTCTTTCGGTTCATCATATATTTAATCATTTCCCAACCGCCTAAAGCGGTAATAACCGATACTACTATTTCAATTACCTGCATGGTACTCGATGCTGTTAAGTTCATAAATCACTTTTCCGTCTCGCTGCTCGATCACTACTACATACCTTGTAAGTAGCAATCTAAATAAGTCCATATCCAAACTATCAGATGATAGGGTAATGGGCGCTTTATCAGTAGTCGCCATTTCTAATTCTCTGCATTGTTTTGTATCTCAATTTATGTTTGTTCTTAATGGCCAATAACTCGTAGTGTCCTTTGATATACACATATTCTTTAAATACGTGCGGCTCAATCATGTTAAGCACTTTACGACGCATAGCATATTCATTGGTATGCCGTAGCAAACCTAAATATGAGTTGATACTACATACGGCGTGTAATACCTGACGTTCGTTGTTTGCCTTGTTTAGTCGCCTGACTGCTGCAATAAAGTTTGTTATGGTTCTGTTACATGTATAGACACGTCCGGGTTTAACTATTGACCCGGTAAACTCAATACCTTTGCTGTAATGCTGCAAATAAAATTTCTTCTCATTCAGTCTTAAACCTAACTTGGCTAATAGCTCACGTATCTTAGGCATTAACGCCAATAACTTTTCTTTGTCCTTATGGATGCAATAGAAGTCGTCCACATACCTGCCATGATGTTTTATACCCTCATTTTCGATAAACCAATCAAGCGTATTAAGTAAGAAGTTTGCGAATATCTGGGCAAACAGGTTGCCGATGGCTATGCCTTTACCCTCACCATTTGTAAATAGTGATTTGTTCTTATCCAACTTCTCCCAATAGCTCAGAGGGCTGTGCCGTTCACAATTCTTTTCGGGTCTGTGTAAAATAACGACACGGCAAAGGTAGCGCAAATCGTCTATGTCTTCGCCCTTGTAGTACTCGACTATAAAGTGATCTACCATTTCAGCCAATAACTTTTTGTCGATGCTCATAAAGAAACCTTGTAAGTCAAGTTTCATAATGTGGCAATCTTCCGTATAATTATTGCTGCACTGCCTTATATCTTCTTTCAGCATATTAACACCATAAAGCTGCCCTTTGCCTTTTCGACAATTAAATGTACGCTCGCTAAAGATGCTTTCAAATAGCGGCGTTAGGCGCAAAGCTATGTAGTGATGTACGATTCTATCCTCAAAGGATGCTGCAAATACCTCTCTGTATCTTGGGCGTGTTACGACAAAGCAAATAGACTTACCCGGTTGGTACGTTCGGTTATTGATTCTATCACGCAAAGTAATCAAACGGCTTTCGTAGTCCATTTCGTAAACAACTGCGCTTGCTGTTCGTCTCTTGCTATGACGGCAATCAAAGTAAGCATCTAAAAGCCACTCTGTCGTTACCATTGTATATTATCATTTGTCATGTTTCTGTTCTCTGTAAATAGTGCTGACACTGCCCTAACTCTGTTCGTGTTGCTGGCCTTAGTGTTCCAATTGTTCGTATTACCGTCGTTGAGGTTCAGATTCCATGCGTTGGTAGCACTGCTCTCGGTGGCCGCAATCTGTGGTTTATTATTTTATTCTTAGCCGTAAATGACGGCATAAACCCCATTTATTACGGAAAACTGCGCTCTCAGTCTGTCGTAACATTCCGATTCTGGCTACAAAGTGTATTAACTACTTTGTTTTTCCACGCTGACGATTGTTTACCTATTTCGTCCATTAGCTCGATGATACTTGCAAACTTTCCTCTGCCTTTTATCCACTCCCTTTCTCCGGCAATTCTCATTAGCGTTTTCATTGTTTCAAACTCTGCCTGAAACTCGGTTAGGTGCTTTACTGTCTCGGCTTTGTCCTTATTGATGTACGCCGCTGCTATCTCCTGCATCAGATTAACGCCAATTTCTTGCAGCTTTGCCCCGATGGTGAATTTGTAGGCACGTGGAAAATTGGGTACTATATCCAAAATGATGTCTAACAACTTGCGTGCATCTAAATAAATCTTTGTACTTGAAACTAATTTTACCGCCATTGCTTGTTTATTAAATTGCCTTATAATGGTACGGCTTTCGCCGTACCTAAAGGTTAAAGACTAAGAAATTAAGAACTAAATAATAAATGCTGACACTGCCCTAACTCTGCCCGTG
>AUXO011603025.1_pt1 | contig 25284 bp, 24 predicted proteins | sample 768731 | NCBI WGS metagenome assembly AUXO01 (sample SAMN02715735, study PRJNA202380) | gut metagenome | biome: sheep rumen | host: Ovis aries | place: New Zealand: Palmerston North | reverse complement strand
TTCTTACTTCGCTTATCCAGCGAAACATACTTGTTCATGACTGTTACCTCCATAGTATATTGGGTTGCCCACCCATTATATCGGATGCGCAACTGTCTGTCATTATATCTGCGGATCCTCCTTGCATCGGAGTTTTAACTTCATATTTATCTTCTAATCAAACATTTTTCCATCAGCCATAAATTCAGGAATATTAACATGCTTTATTCCGTTTCTCTTTTGAATAGGATCATTTCTGGTCAAAAGATATTTCGGATAATTATCATGAATCATCTCAAACGGAGCATACTCACGATCCTCAGTCTTGATATCATTCATTATCGTCATTGATACCTGTACATAGCTGTAATCCATATTGGAATCTCGCAAAATGAAATCACATTCCAACTTACCAATTCTTCCAATGCTTATCTTATAACCTTTAGAAAGCGCATAGCAATATACTATATTTTCAAGGATAGGCCCGTAATTAATCCTGTTATCAGTATTCGTTGCGAACCAAAATCCCAAATCTGAAAGGTAATATTTTTGCGCACAGCCGATAGATTTTTTTGACTTCAAATCAAAGCGCTTAGAGCCTGTGACAAAAATAGAAAACTCATCCTCTAGTTGGTAAGCATTAAGCACTTCCTCAAATCCATCTACATTCTGTACTTCATCTATAAACAGATACTTAAGTCCTTTAGCTGTTGCCCTTTCATCAATAACCTTTTCAAGTTGATCCTGAGTCTTAACATTTTTAAAGCCTCTTTTATCCAAGTCAATAAAAATTATGTTTTCATCCTCAACACCTGATTCGGTAAGTTCCTGAGCAATCGTTGCCATAAGGCAAGACTTCCCACATCTACGTACACCCGAAATTACTTTTATCATGCTTGCATCATTATAAAATCCTCGGATTCTTTTTAAATAGTTTTCTCGTTTATAATACTTCTTCATATCATCATCTAACCCTATTTTAAAGGGGTGTATTTTTAACATTTTATATTTTTTATCCCCTTAACTGCCATTTTACTTCATTAATATAATTTTCGTCACCAAACAAGAAGCAAAATAACGTACCAGACAATATCAACTTCATGTAACTTGAATGACTTCAAAATCACGGGGTAATTATTTCTCCTCTAAATCTCATTTTTATAGTAGCTAAGCCAAAACGTCGACATCTGCGACATCTGTTCGGAATTACAGACCGTGCAAGATATGAGCACTTGACTATTTTTAACTCATCACTCTATAATCAATAATACTTGTTTGGAGGGTATTCGTATCCTCAAAATATTATCCCCCTAAGTGTTTGGTCGCACTTAGGGGGATATTTTTATACTTCAAACAATAATTTGGGCATCAATGTTATAAATGATTTTCCTTCGATAAATGGCATCTCCAGTAACTCTTTGAAATTTCTGTTGCAGATTATCTCAGTAAAATCCGGTTGAGATACAATGACATACACATTTCGCAAACTGGTTACCATATATTTTTTTTCTTTGTACCAAAAAACGGTTTCTACTGTTAACGGCGGATTATCTGCTCGTTCAGGCCATTCATCCCATCTTTGCCACTTTATATATTCATCGATCGTCATTTTACTTACGCGATTGCCACCTGGACCATACATTAGCTTTTTTCTCCTTCCACACCGTATTTATTTGCTTAATAAGCTCTTTTTCTTTACTTGATTGGTTTTAACAATATGGTAATTACCATTTTGTAACCATTATAAAACATCTAATTTCTAGTTTCATTTTTCATTTTCTTGGCATCCGCTAGATATAGTGCTATTTCTCTCAGAAACAGCACCATCTTGTAGTATGATTAAATAATTGATAAAAACTTAAAAACCACATTTGGTTTTTACAATTATTTAGCCCATTTTTCAGCCTGCACCATTTATCATCAAATTCATCTTATTCATACTTATTACGCTTATATGATGCCACTTTCACTCACAATCAGCTTGATTCAAATCGCCAATACCAGATAATTGCATTATAATTACAAATAAATAAACTATTACAATTTGAATGTAAAGGATTATATAGGTGTAATTATTATGTTTGAAAAAGAATTAGAAAAAGCTTTTGGCTTGGATTTTAAAGTTTCAGACAAATTACAAAAAACAGGTCTTCCCAGATATATGGCATCAGGAAGAGATATCTACATGGCAGAATCAGACGGTTTTGTTTTCTATATCATTAAAATTTCAAAAGCTGTTGATAGCAGGGTATTATCTAAGGAGATGGCACTTTACGAAGAAAATTTCCACGCTCCTGTCGCTTTTTTATTTAACGAACTTACCAAGAATAACAGAAACGCTTATATAAAACACCATATTCCTTTTATATTGGTACCGACACAGATTTATCTTCCATTTTTAGGAATGCTTTTTAGCAAGAAGTTTTCTGCATCAGAAAGAAAAGAATCGCTCCCGTTATCTGCCAACGCACAGAAAATTCTTTTTTACCTTATATACAATAAAAAAGAACAGTATTCGAAACAGCATCTTGCAACCACTCTTGATATTGATCCGGTCTATGTTACCAGAGGTACAAAAGAACTTGTATCAAGAGCCCTGATTACAGAAGTAAAGAATGGACGCAATATAGTGGTTGAACGAAAATATGATTCCAAAGAATTATTTGATATGTGTAGCACGGCACTCATTAATCCCATAGACAAAGTGATATTTGTAAAAAAGACAAATCTAGTTTCATGTCTTCCAAAATCATTTGACTATGCACTATCAGAAATCAGTATGTTGAACCCACCATCTGTGGAATCCTATGCTTGCTATAAAAAGGACAAAAAAGTTGAGCTTTTTGAAATTGTCGATGAACCAGAGTGGGAAGATTCTGATAAAATATGCAGAGTTGAGCTTTGGAAATATAATCCAAGTCAGCTAAGCAAAAATGCTTTGGTTGATGAGCTTTCATTGTATTGCTCATTAAAAGATACAAAAGATCCCCGAGTAGAGGGAGAACTAGAAAAAATGTTGGAGGACTTTAAGTGGCAGTAATTGGTATAGAAGAATTTGCAAGGCATTTCGCCGGTTATGAAGATTGTTATACTATCATAGGCGGTGCTGCATGCGAGATATTGATGTCTCTTCACTTTCAGCCATTCTTCTCAATGATGATTTTTATGATTTTATGCTCAAAGGTCGAATTGTGATTAATGGACTAAGCGTATTAAAGACCAGTTATATCATTCCTTTCAAGATGATGGCTTGGATCAATCTTATGAGTGAAAAAGAAGAAGGCAAACACGTTAATGCAAGAGATTTAAAAAAGCATAAGAACGATGTTTTCCAATTGTTACAAATTATTCCGGAAGGAGAAACTGTTGAAGTAACCGGAGATGTTTCCGATGCCGTTGATAAATTTCTGGAAATGATCGTAAATGAAAACATAGTATTTGCTAATCTTGATATCGAAAGCGATATGGATACAGAAATAAAAGCGTTGCGGGAAATCTATATTAAAATTTGAAAAAAAATCCAAGAATCCTATCAGAAAGGTCAATTTGCATAACACCCAAATTGACCTTGTATGTACCCCCCTCCTTACAACACCGAAAGCGCCCTCACCTGCTCGATCTTCCTTTTTTAGAAAAATGTGGTCTTTATATCATGTTTTTTATGAACTGATCATTCCTCTGACACACCATGTTTGTCCTGATATTTTATTGAGAAAACTACATACCGGTCCGAATAGCTCCGTAGAAATTGAATAGTAAAAGATACTGAAAAAACTACGCCACTTGTTTTTTCAAATGGCGTAGTCAATGTACTTATATTTTTGACAACAAAAATCGTTTCAAGCCCAGTATTTATCAGCTGTTCAGCGATTTTAAAGTCGGGAACACCAGTTCGACATCTCTCCTCTTTCAGAATTGAAGCGAATTAAGGAGAACCAACACTTTAGAATTCTTATCAAATATGGATATATAGCACCATAGAAAGGAAGGATAGTGTTGTAATCGGTGTGTATATCCCCATTTTTCGTGGTCTTCTATTCCGAATCCCACTTTATAGTACTTTAGGTTCCTATTTAGACCTTATATGATCCGAGGACAACGCGCTCTCCAAAGCACATCTCGGAATCACTATTTATTACATACTCATTGTATCATTTTGGAAAGGATTTGTCACTATGTTTTTCAAAAAATCCAGCATTCATGCGGGTTTGGAGACCACATCACAACAAAACCTACTTTTTTGTCGTCTTTAATATGTATTGACTAAAACCTAACAACAACACGTCTCTTTTTTTATGTTCTGTAGTCAAAAAATCATTCGATAAAGGTATCAAGTAATCCGCAGCCTGCTCATTATCAAAATATAATCTTTCCCTGTAACTCTTCGAAGGTCTCAAGCTTCTTTTCTTTCTTGACCTCAGCATAGATGTTCATAGTCGTCGTTATATCTGAATGTCCCATTATAACTTGAATAACCTTGGGATTAACATCATTCTCACAAAGCCTTGTACAGAATGTATGTCTTAAATGATGACATGAAAAATCAGGTAAAAAGATTGGCTTCCTATCTTCGTATGCCGCTTTTGCTTTTTCCTCACTATTATAATGGACAATAGCACGATGAATAGCATGATTTATTGCTGTAGGAAGATATACGGTATGACTCGCTGTTGAGAACACAAATCCGGAATAGCCATCAATTTCTTCCTCACAGAATCCAATGCATTTTTGAAACTCATATTCATCAAGGAAAGCCTGATATACCTCATCAAACATTGGAATCGTTCTTATTCCTGCCTTAGTCTTTGTAGAATGGATACGCTTCCTTGTCTTGCGATTCTCATCAGGGCTGTCGGAAAAAGCATGTGTAATAGAGATTGTCCTTTCATCAAAATTCAAGTCATTCCATGTAAGCCCCAAAGCCTCTCCGATGCGACAACCTGTACCTAAAAGAACTGTAATGATAGGAACCCACCCTGCATACTCACGATTTCCTCTAAGAAACTCCATAAAATTCCTTTGCTCATCAACAGACAAAGCTTCTCTTTTTTCCTTCACAAAGTACTTACTCGCTTTTACCTCAGCCATGACTCCTTCAGCAGGATTCGTCCTTATCAAACCATCCCTTATCGCCATCTTGAACGCAGGAAAAAGGATTGTATTTACATGATCTACCGTACTTCCACTATATCCATCATTTTTTATCAAACCATAATAATATGTAAGGATATCAGTATACTTTATACTTATTATTTTTCTTTTACCAAAATCCTTTTTGATAATGTGATCAAAAAGGTATACATATACGCCCTTAGTGTTGGTCGCAAGATTATTTTTATTATCTAGGTACCTTTGAACCATATCGTTTACTGTGATTGTCTTAGCTTTTGCCGGATCAAGCCCGTCTTCATAATCTCTCTGAAGCTGTCTCTCCTTTTCTCTAAGTTCTACAAGGGTCTTTGAATAGATGTAATGCCGCTTCCCCAATCGGTCAGTGTAAGCATAACAATACTTTCCATCCTTTCTTTGAGACTCCCCTGTTCGTAACTGATAACCTTTGCTATCTTTTCTTGCCATAATCTTCCTCCTAAAAATTGGAGGAACAGTTGAATTATTTTCATTATAATCCGCACTGTTCCTCGCTTTCAATTGACTTTTCTTTTGATTGGTTATAGTGTTTTTTCTTTATATAAGTGATTGGACAAAAATGTATTTCATTGTACCAATCTGTTATAAAAATTATCTTTCTTTGAAATTCTCCAAAAACTCCTCGAACAACTCTGTATTGATCAAAACAACTCTCCCCACCTTGTAAGTAGCTCCTGCGTCCTTCGCAAACTTCCTCACCGTCTTATCGCATATAGAATAAAGCTCCACTGCTTCATCATATCTGACAAACTTCTTTCGCCCATTTTTTACCTTTTCCTCAAGATGAGGAATCTCCGCTCTGGTCTTTGGCATAGCACGTACCTCCTAAATACTTCCTTCCATATACATAACTACCTGTTTCATGAGCTTCTGCTTGATCCGAAAAATGCACTTTCTTGCTGATTCAACCGAAATCCCATTTGCATCTGCAATATCTCCCAACGGCGCATGTGACTCTATGCGACTCATAAAAATATCACGTTCTCTCGGTTTCAAGCTGTTAAGCTGAGCATTATACAATTTGTAATCCAGCCTCATCTGTCTTATAACAAATGCGTCTTTCTTGAACTCTTCTTCTCTATCTGTCCCAGTCAGTACTCCGTTGGAAAAATCACACCCCATCAGTGCGTCACGTATCAGAACATTATTGGTAGCTGTGTTTCCTGTAATATCACTGATTTTGTTATCCTGAACTCGGACTCCCAGATCCTCTATACCTCCTCTTCGATTGGAAGCCTTCTCCCTCTCGATAAGATATACAAGACCATCGATATGGCTATCGATTATTCCAAGAAAAGTTACAAAATTGCTACTGATCAACCTCACTCTTTCTGCAGCATCAGCCACAGCATATTGTTTTACCAAACTTGCCATTGTAAATCCTCCAACTAAAGAGGAAACAGCTGTATTCAAGAAATAGTTACCGGTTATTTCTATCTACAATTACATTCTATGGGCTTCTATGGCATGCAACGAGTCCCAAGATTATGACTCAGCGTCAACGCAGAATTGACTTTTCAAAGTTCCGAGCGCCCTCAACTGCTCCAAAGCAACTCTCTTAAGCTCAGGTCCCAGATTCTTAAAAGTGTTCATCATCTCCTTCTCTTCGAAAACATCCTTTATACATCCACACTCTTCTTCATCGATAAATATTGATGTCGGAACCTCCAAAGCCACGGCAACCCTCTTAAGCATTGATACCTTAAGTTCAAGCCTATCCTGTTCATATAAAGAAATTGTCTGCTTCTTGGTAAATACAAGCGAAGCCAACGTTTCCTGACTGATTCCTCTCTGCTTCCTGATAAATCTGATTCGCTCCCCAAGTGTCATCACATCAAATCTTTTGCTCTCATTACTCATATCTCCCCTCCGTTCCGGAGTCCCAAAACGGAAACATACTTAGCCAAGAGCAGATATCTTAAGGTACAAAAATAGAGCCTGCAAAACACAATAAACCTAAGGTCAAAACCTTTCGGTATATTTCCGTTTTGCAGACTCCTTCGATGTTACGTGCCACGCACGACTCTTTAAGCTCTTGGCAATACTTTTGATAAATGATGCTGTTCCTCGCTCTATGGCACTGCACTAGTCCATCAAATATCTCATCTATATGAAATTGTAAATATAAGGCTACTAATAAGCTTCTATCGCAAGCCCTAACAGCTCTTTATGATACCTACGGAGTATCTCGATCAGCGCTTCATTCTCATCTTTAACAATAGTAGTAACAAACCTTTTGGTCGCACAAATCCTGAGCACCGATCCGCAGACATCACACTTTTCAACACATGACGCGAATTCCGCTCGCATGATCTTATTTCCGCATACTGGGCAATTCACCCACAGTTCGCCTGTTTCCGGTATTTTAGTTTTCATAACCTTCTACCCCATACTCTTTCCACAGATTAAGGAACATATTGCATACAATAACCAATTGACTACCGGTCTTAATCTGTATGTCCATCCTACGCAAGCACTATCCCTACATAGTCAGATGTATGAAAGTAATAAAGAACTATTGTGCGATCATCCCTAATCTATTTTACTAAAACAACGTAAAAATAATCTTCTCCTTTCGATTAGAGTTTTAAAGGTTCGAAAAAAAAGAAGCTGTCACCAGCTCCCTCCATACTCGCAACTGGCTGACTCTTGTGAGTCCCTATAGCTTTGTGCCACCGGATTGCTCCAGCTTTACCCTTGGTATTGTTCTGTTCGAACATTTTTTACACTTTTATTTTAACCGAGACGCCCCTAAAAAGATACGGCAAATCCTACAAAATAAAGCAGTTTATTTTACCAATTTAGCGAAATAAAGCGAGCACAATTTATTGAAACATCTATTTTAAAGGTGTATTATATATACGAACATCTGTTCTTTTTTCATTGAGGTTATTTTTATGAGTAGAGTTATTGATAATGTAGACGTTATCTGCCAGCACAAGGCAAACGGAGAAGTCATTCCTCTTCGTTTTCGCATTATGAACGAAGACGGTCAATATGAAAATTATACGATAAAAGGATATAGAACCATTACCCATCCGGGGCCTTATACTACTCCGGACGGGCTTTATGTTTCTTATTCCACATTTGTTTTTGAATGTGTCGTTGTTGTGCTTGATTACAAGCGGAAGGTACGATTATATTTTGAGACGCATAACAGTAAATGGCGGATTGCGATATAAGCTTCATCTATCACCAAATATCTGTTTTTCAAAATCTGAATCTATATCATCTTCCGATAAAATCAATAATCTTGAAGTAAGCTTCTGCTGCAAATCCTTATATTCACTTTTAGGAATACAGCACCTATCAAATATATCAGCAAGTCCTGAGTTGTCTCCTTTATCAAACGATAAAACACTTGCATCAAGCATTTCTTTATGGTTAGTCTTTGTAAGATCAAAAACGTATCCGCACTTAAGACATAATTCTCTTGTAAACTCTCGCTGACTTCTACCATTTCCTTCTCTAAACGGATGAAGCGCGTTCATATCACCATAATGATTTGCCAACGTTTTTACAAAAGTTTCCTTATTCTTTCTTGATTCATAGCAGGAACTATAAAAATCAGAAAAAACTGACACAGCGTAATCTTCAATAAATTGCGCTCGGCAAAACAGATTACCCTTCCCTATATCTATATCGCGTATTTTACCTGCCCATTCATATATATCTTGAAAAATAAATCTGTGGATATCCTTCAAATGCTTAAAATCAAACTTCCCTTTTAAAGGATGCATCTGTAGATATGCCAAGTTACCACCTGTAGATAGTGCTTCCAGCATGGAAAGTTCGTTTGCATCATGACAATCGAACTCATTGATCAGCACGTCTTCACCCGGATACTTATAATGATCAATGCTTTCCATTAGCCTTATACTTCTCCTTTAACATTTTCTGGTAATCTTCTCTTGTCATTTTCCCTTTAAGCATTTCACCTATAGCTTCAATGCCTAAATTACCAATCTTAAGATTCTCAATAAGAAGTGTTGCGTTCGTTTGGCGAAGCATATCAATCTGCGCCGTACTAAGCTCATCCTTAATATAGCCATCATTCTTCATAACCCGAGAAATAAGCGAAGCTACATAATCCGGTGGATTTGTTTTTCCCTGTTCCCAATGCTGAATATTTGCAACAGGAATTCCAAGATACAGTGCAAACTTACTTTGAGACATTCCTGTAGTATCTCTTAATGCTTTAATTGTATTCATAAACGGCACCTCCATGCATCATTATTATATACTTGTAGTATATAATAATCAACCACAGCAATTTCTCCTCTTGTTTTACACTTTGGCTCTTCTAAAATCACCATATATCCACATCTCTAAATTCACACGCATAATCAAACACAGGAAACCAATCCAATTCAGCATCTCCCTTCAGATATAACGGATGCCTCGGATTCCCCCACCTTGTTAGTGTTCCGCGATAATACCATTCAACGCCTTTTATAACATCTTGAATATCATAAAGCGTCATTCCAAGATAATCTCTTTCATCAATGATATCTCCCCACGCCGCCCATACTTTATCAATAAAGTATGATTTCTGAAGTGCTCCGAGAACTTTAAGATTTTTCTCCAACAACTTCTTATCAGCCTTCTTAGGAAGATCATCAGGCTTTGTTGCCCTCATAGGATAAAGATTAGCCATTATCCATCCATCACAGCACGGATCAGTCAACGCAAACTTTCTCACTCGTTTAATCGTCGGATCAAGATTGTTCTCACCTGCAGACGCAGTACTTGGATTTACTCCAAATATGAGCATGTTTCTTTTGCCCGGTTGCCCCAACAAATATCTTTCCTCCGAATCACCGATATATAGCCACCCGCTCGGGATGTCATCCCGTCTTTCCAACCAAGCCGTAATATCCTCCAGCATTCTCTTATCTATTCGCATACTGCTACTCTGTCCTTTCGCTATCTAAGCCTTGCGTCCTCATAATAAATACTCACACTATTTTTTATAGATTTTTATAAAACTCCACCGCCTCGGCAATTTCAGACTCTGTGGGATGCCCTTTCTGAATACCGCCAACGAGCTTAAACGGACCAAATGTATCAAATCCTTTACACTGAAATCTGCCAAGCTCATTACACTGCTTATCCTCAGCAATCTCAGCTATACTGTCAAAATACCTTTTCAGAGGATTCCCTGCTGTAGCTATGTAAAAGACATCTTTCTGCGGAGGCAAATTGATCTTAGCAAAGTTCAAAATCTGCTCAGCGAATTTGCTGTAATAAATCCCGGATGCAAAACCAATCCTATCATATCCGTGAAGATCTGCTTCTCGCTTCTGTGTAGAATCAATAAGCACCACATCAGAATCCACAGCCTTGATCGCATCAAGGACTTTCTTGGTATTCTCGTGGTGCTTAGAATAATAAACAATACATGTACTCAAACTATTTTCACTCCTCTGTATTTGAAATATAAGCCATACTTGATTAGCACACAGTAAAAGCTCTTACTATTGTAACAGAAAAGTGTTTCTTTGGTCTGTTGTTATTCGATAATCAATTCAACTGTATTATCCACTTCTTTATTATATACATGCTTACCAATAATCTGTCTTAACTTAACAATATCATCCATATCATCAGATGCAAATTCCAAATAACATATATTTGATTTTTTTACATTCAAATCATCATAAAAATCTGTAATATAACAATAAAACTTATCAAGTATATCTTCTAAAGGATACTGAGATATTTCTTCAGCGTTTTCTCCTTCTCCCAATTCCGGCTCCTGTTCAAATATAAGAGAAGTAACAAACAATGTTTCATCGCCGTTTATCTTCTTAAAAACTCCATCTGCTGCTTGCTTATACTCGCTACTACCAGCACTATATTTATCTGCATTATAATTTTTTATATTTTTCATATAGTTTATCCTTTCAGCTATCATACTTTGAATGGTAATGCATTTTTAATATTAAAATCAGTTATAGCCGCCTTTACTTCACTAACAGCAGCATCACCAAATTCTGCCGCCATGTTAATGGTATTATGAGCAATTGACTCTGCCTTATTTTGCAACTGTTCAAGTTCATCTGCATGAGCTTCTATAACATCTCCTGCCTTCTGAACTACAGTTTCATAAGCTCCTGATGTAACAGCATATCCTACCATACCGCCAACAAGGCCTGCACCTGCTCCAACCACTGTTCCTGCTCCAGGTACAATCGACCCTATCGCCGCTCCTGCTAACGTTGAACCACCAATAGCACCTGCAACTCCTACTGCATTCTCACCTAAATCATATGCTAATTCATCTGCGCCTATTTCGCCCTTCGCATAATCAACCACTGTGTCATAGGATGAAATCCCAAATGATACCGCTGCCGCTGGAATGCACGAGTTTCCTAATGATGAAATCAACGAATTAGTCGACGCAGACATAGCTGTTGCTACTTCGTTAGTAATAAAGCCTGCACTATATCCCACAGCCCCTGCCGCCGCTGTCTCTTTTGCAATATTAATTGCTGCCTCGTCTGCAGTTATTTCACCGTTGATACATGCCGAAACATTGTCCACTGTTGACATAGCACATGTCACTGTCGCAGTAAATGCCCCCTGTTCTACTCCTACCTTATTTGACAATCCGTGTTTTTCTCCTATATCCACAACAACTTTCTTAACAGCACTCGAATCAGACTCATTATAAATTTTCTTTAAATCATTTGGTAACTCGTATACTTTATCGTCATATTTTATCGTTGGTTCAAAAGAAGAGGGTCGTTGCTCATCTGCAACATAGTTCACCTTCACCTCATAATCCACTTTATGACCATCCTCTTTAAGCTTTCTTACAATATTTTCCACTTGCTTCATTTGGCTTCTATTCACCTTAAAGTCCTGTGGAACTACATTTTCTTTTGTGGCTGGCCCGCCTAAGATATCAGCAATAATATGCCCCCTCTCATCTTTAGGTCGGTATGTAGCATCTTTTAATTTCTCACTTAGAATTTCTCTCGAAGACGCTTTTACTTGTACATCATCAACCTTACAACTAATAGTCCTTCCAAAATTATCTGTCTTAGCTACAAAATTTTCTTTGATAATCTCTATATCGGGCTTAAGCTTTAACTCCGTTGTATTCTTCACAGTATCAGTGATTTCTTCTAGATAAGCTGTACCTTTACCATCATAGCTAGTTGTCTTAGTAATCCCATCTTCAATCAGTTCAACAGTCTTTACAAGTTTATTCTCTCCGTCAAAATAGTTTTTTACTGCATTTCCAACTTCATTTCTACCAATAGCCTTGGATATAGAATCACCCATAGATTGCTCAATCTGCCCAAAACTCCCCTTAACGTCCTCAATACTTGATTTAAAAGATTTGTTGAACGATTCTATCTTGCCAGAAATATCAAATTTTTCGTTCCTAGCCACATTACTATCAAGCTTCTCGAAACCATTCAGTCCAGCACCCATACTATTTCACCACCTTTGTTAATACATGACAAATTTCATCAACTTCTTGAGCACCAAAACCTTTTGTCTTTTTTATCACAGCTTCTCTAAGCATATCTGGCATTTCCGAATCAATTATCCTTTCATAATCTGATTCTGTAATACCAAGTATAGCCATCAAACTTTTCTGTAACTTAGGAATTTCCTCGACATCCCATACAAGTTTCCCACAGAAAAAAACATAATCATTTATATACTTCATAATTATTTTTCTATGATTACTTGATAAATCTATTGCCTTCAAATCCTGAAGTAGCACTTTTTTCCTAATTCTTTCATGCTTTATCCACGGCGACATCAATACAGAGACAAGTTCCGATCTTGCCTCCTTTAATGGTCTTATTTTGACAGGATTACTATTAACATAAGGAACATCATCTATAACAGGAGCCTTATCAATCATCGTCAATACTGGGCTGACCCAATCATTCTGATATACTACCGCAACTCCGCTAGGAAGTTTTGCGATTTCATTTACCTGATCTTCTGTAAGTCCCATGGATCTTCCTACAGCTTCTCTATCATTTGCTTCCGGTGTCCTAAGAACTATCTTTGTATTAGTATTCTTTATTGCGGAAATATCAACCGATGATGGTGACTGATCAACAATTATAAAACCTTCTCCATATGTACGTATTTCAGCAATAGTTTGAGTAAGCATTTCTACAGATTTTCCAACAAGTTCCGAATCTCCACCACCAGATGTATTCTTAAGTAGATTATGCGCTTCCTCAAGCACTGTTACATGCTTAAGCCCATTATTATTTGATACTTTTCTATCCACCCTATACTCATTCAGGATATATACTATAAGCCCCATAATCAGAGCTTTTGTCTCACCTGATTTCACTCTGCTGATGTCCAAAACACAATTATCATCAAAAATCCTTTTGTATGGAGTCTGTCCAGAACAAAAAATATATTTATTAAGTCCGACAGTTAACGACCTTACTCGTGTAATCAAAGCTCCTCTATAGTTAGACTTGATATCTGATGCATAGTCTGATTCCTCAATCAATTCATTTAATTGTTCAGCGAGAATCTCAAAGTCTGGATATTCCACTTCTTCACCGTCAAATGTCGAAGATCCCAAGTCCCATCCAACTATTTCATATGATTTTAGAATCGCGTCTTTAAAAAAAGCCGGCATAGCATCGTACATAGGCCAACAAACGCTAAATATTTCAACAAGACCATCCACATGTTCCAATACATGTATTGATTCTGGAAACATAAATGGATTTATATTTATTAATTCGGCAATCTTAGGATTTGTAGAGAACACATTAACATCACTATAATTACCAAATACATCCTTATACTCGCCTTTCGCAGGTTCAACAACTAAAAAAGGGATTTTATCCTGATGCAATTCATTTAGCATCTGATACACAGTATTACTTTTACCCGATCCGGTAGAACCAGTAATAAAGGTATGCATATTTAGACTTTTATTATCAAGTTCCACCACTTTGTTAGTTATTTGACCAAGATCAAACACCCTGCCAAGTGTCATTCTATCTTCAGGAGCCAAAGAAGTTTTCTTAGAAAACAGTCTATATGAAAAAACCTCCTTACCAAATTCAGCATGTTCTATTACAGGTAATCCCGGAACCGTAGTTCTAGGAAATCCTAAATGAAGCCCAAGTTCTTTTCCACTTATTGCTGTAGAAGCATCAGTTAATACAACATAGTCCTCACTATTCCCATAGCAAAATTTAGGATGCACAAACCTTGATATATATGTAGTAAGATCCGAAAAATCACCATTTAGATTAGGATTATTGCTTCTCCAAGAATTAATTGCAGCAACTTCTCTCCCAGATGTATCTCCACTCATCAATGACCGATAATTACTTGCGGCAATTTCAGCCGCTGACATATCATCAGACGCAAAATAACCTGCTACATTCCACATTCCATAACTATCGTACTCATTGGTTTTCTTTATAGATTCATCTATCAACTGTAATATATCAGTAACTTCTTTATTTTCTGTAGTTGTGGATGTCTGCGTAGTTGTATTTTTCGTCAATTGTTCATTAGGAGCCAAAGAATTGATAAAACCATTAAGTTGACCTGCTACTTGCCCTCCAAACATGGCTCCTCCAGTAGCTCCTACTTTAGCTGCCTCTCCTAAAAAAGCTCCTCCTACAACGCCAGCTATAGAAGCAACTGCTCCTCCTATCATAGCTGCTTTCTGCTTTCCATCCATCTCAGCAAAAGACTTACTTCTACTGCTACTCTCTGATTCGCTTTCAGAAAACTGAATTTTCTGTAATGGAGACAACTTAGTATATAGATTTTGATAACTTTTCCTTAGATTTTGAATCATTTGAGGCGATTGATTCTCAGCAATAATGATTCCAACATATTGCCGTCCATACATAGCTAAAGCTAATTTTTCAAGGCCTTGAACAAACTGTTCATTATTCTGAGCATTTACCAACTTATTACTTCCCACTACACTTACTGATGCAACATTATGTTGGCTATATATCTTGTTTGATAATTTCTCAATTTTTTTTCGGTCCTCATTTTGAATTTTTATTCCTGGGAAATGACCAATTAAAGTATTCTTCAGAGTATCTCCAAGCGTAACCGTAGATCTCTTCAACAGATCATCCGTCTCATTATTCCTAACCCCGATATAAAAATCTGTTTTCTTTCCATCAGAGTCAATTATTATATAAACTGAGGCATTGTAAGTAGAAATCGTATTAAAAACAGTGGTAAACTTATCAACAGCAGATTCTCCTTTTTGATAAACCATCTCTGTAACACGATATAAACGAATATTATCAATGATGTCTTCTTCAAGAGAACAAAGATTATCCACAGAAGCTATAAACATATCACTCAATCTTGCAAGATATTTTTTTCTTATTCCATCTTCAATTATCTCTAACCTATTTTCTATCGATATATCTGTTTCAGCGATATCTGTAGGGTTAATCTTAGCTACATCATTCATATATCAACACCTCTCTAGATTTCTTAGCTTATCTTCAAATTCTTTTACCCAATCATTATCATCCTGTAGCTTCTTTTCATCATCTGATAATTGGCTTGATACAATATCCCTTTCATCATTTTTCTTAAGTATTTCTTCTGATAAATGCTGAATATACGCCGATACTATCTGTTTTTTATAATTACAGATACCGTTAAAGTACTCCGTCATAACCTTTTTAGCTAATGGCTCCACAAGCCCATATACATAGTCTCTCCATTCTTGTAGATAAAATGTTGTCTCCAGCATCATCTCTTTATTATCATCACCTGATTCTTTAAATAATTTTTCGATTAATCCTTCTTTTGCATAAACGTACTGTTCGCTCTTTATATCCATAAGATCATCTTCAAACGAAACAATCCCCTCTGCTATACATATCTCTTTATCAAAAATCTCCGGATCAAACGCATCTTGGTAGTCTGCTTCATAATACCATTCCTTAAATTGAAAACTTAATTCATCAATATTGTGTTTATATAATTCATCTATTTCTTGTATATACTTTGCAAACCTTTCGCTAACATCAGCATAAAATTCACTTGCATACCTTTGAGCATCACTTAACCTTTTTATATTAGTTTTCTTTATTTTCCAGTCCTTAACAAAATTAAGTAGTTTTTCTTGGCTTTTCCCCCATTGTTCAGGCATTTCATTGTTATAATCGTTTTCAAAACATTCCTCTGCCCTTTTAAGCTTATCAATCACTTCATCGAGTTTTTCCAATTTATCGTATACTTCTCTATTAGCTTCAGACTTTTCACGATTTTCTTCTTCCAGAACCCCTGTTACCTCATCTATCTCTTTTCTTAAAATAACCAAGACATCATGAATGTAATCAGAATATGGATATAATTCCAGATAACGCAACACTATCTCATCATCAATCTTCGAAACAATTTGAGGATGCTCAATGCCAATATCAATCAGTATTCTTTCAATACGAGCTCTGCTTAGTGGTTTCTCGACCATGAAGAATAACTGTTTTTCTTTTACATCATCTCTTCTAGAAAGTGTAGTCACTATTGATGCTAGTTGATTATAATTATTTCCCGCCACATTAATAAGAATCGGGGTATCTTCTAAAGCTGTATGCGTCACCTCTTCTACAGCATCTATAAGCTCCACCGAAATCTCTGTATTTTCAAATGCCGAGATATCAATTCCATGTCCATTAATGATGATAAACGGATATAGACCCTCTAATAAATCATCATTATCTCTTTTAAATTGAGCGAAATCAAAATGTGCATTTTCATTATCTTCGAGCCATTTTAGCAACATCTCAATTTTTGTATTTTTTTCTTTTCTACTATCAAGAATATTCTTATGGAAGATACGTACCTGTCCTTCACATATCCCCCTATTCTCAAAAGTTGTTTTTAGCTCTTTATAGTCTCTCTCTGTTCCTGAAAATTCTAGTTCAAAATCATATCCGTTCATTTCATCATAAAAAATGCTCGGAATCTTATTTATCCAATTTCTGAGCGGTTCATATTCATATTTCTCAACCAGACTATTAATTCTCGGCGCCTGTCCATTGAATTTTATTGTTGTTTCTAATAAATATGGATTATACTCAAGCTCAGCCTTTATCATCTGCTACCTCCATTTCAATGAAAGCTAAATTAATTCTACCATTAACCACTTTTAGGAGATATAAAATAACCATAAACTTTCCGCTATATCAAGCACTTCTATTCATTTACATGTATTTTTACCGACTTATCCAAATACATGTAATCAGAATTCCCCCACGCCATTATAATGTTGTAAAATAAAATTAGTATTATCGATTAATCATTACGCAGGAGAACTTGACAATGGTTATTCTAATTTTTTTTGCAGAAGCAGGCCTTGTCGCATCATTAGCTTTACTTTCATTTGCGCTTGGTGCATGCTACTTCTTTGACCTGCTCCTTATCTTCATTTCAACAGGAATATTTATTACTATTATTTCTAACAACCCTACACTTGCACTAATTATTGCATTATTAGCCTCATTCTGCTTTCACCTCAATAGAAATAAGCATTTTATTCAAAGAACTATGACGATTATTACATCCATCATATTGGGAATACCGGTATTTTTTCTTACCAAAATTTTGGGAGATATATTACTCACCATACTAAATACAGCAGTTGCAATCGGAATAAACATATATGTAAGACGGAAATATAGATTTGATGATTTATCATAGCGTTTGCAATCTAGACCTGGGGTAAATTTTCTTGACAATCAACATCGGATTATAGTGACTTATCATTGCTCACCTTCTGATATCCAGTTGTACTCCCACCCATTTTTAATGTATTCTTATCAATAGGAGGAACGCACATGCCAACACCACTATTTCCGTTCAGCAACGATTATTTTGAAGAAGTTTCCGAACAAGAGCTACAAAAGCATTTCGAAGCGAAAAAAGATCTTGCCGGAATCATGATGGAATACTTTGGTCAAAATGAGAATAAAAAAATAGTTGCTCCTGACACTGCAGGAGTTGACTACTACTTCTTAGAAGACTTCCTTACCGCAAATATGGAGATAGATTTTGCCCTGATCGAGCAGGATTTTTTAAAAAATTGCAAAGACAGGTTGCATGAGTTTAATGAAGTATGTACATTTAGCTCTCTTTCTTTCAGAACCAGAAAGCCATCATATTCAACCCACAAAAAGATTGTTGCACTGATATACAGCGGAGCAAAGCTTGGTGATTCCTACTGTGTCGAACTTATCAAATACCTTTATAAGACTTACCATAAACCGGAATACAGCAAGCTGAAAAAATTCCGCAAAATATCCACTGCTGAGATTTTCGGACTTTCAGAAGACGAAAGAGGCGGATATGACTATTCTGCAATGGGAAGAATCTTGGGTATGTGCCCATTCATGTACATTGAATATAACAATGACTGCTCTATTCTCTTTAAACTACTGTTAAAACGCAGAGATGACTGGATTCGTTACGACGAAGAACTCTGTGAATATCAGACTGTAGATTCAGACCTCTATGCAGAATGCAAAACCCAGATTGACGTATGGTTTGATGAAGAAGAAAAAGCCGGTGCTCACTATGATAGAGTCCATGAAGCATTCTACGACATAAATGATTTCACTTCCACATGTCTGAGAGGCCGCGGCTTTAGTGAAGATTACCTTTATCACTGTATCGATCTCGTTTTTGAATTAAAGCATCAGATGACTCGCACTCTTGCACTTTTAAAAACCGAATATCCGAATAAAGAGTTCACGTTCGAACAGGTCCAAAAGCTCACCAATATCCATAATCTTGTCGAAGGGCTTGCAGACGTATCCGACAGCTATGAAACTGAGATCAGTTATCTTTTGGGCGAAGAAGTAGATCCGCTCGATTATGAATACGCCCAGTTTAACCCGGATGACATCACATCCAAAAACACTTCAAAGAAAGAAGTCAAAAAAGCCATGACGACTGTTGCTCCCGTAAGCAATGGAGCAATCGGTGAAGAAGATTATATAAATGAGATTGCCGAGCTTCGAGCAAAGCTCCATGAAAAAGAGCAAGAGAACATGTATCTCCGTGATCAATATAGATCAGCAAAACGCTCTTCTGACGAGGCAAACAGCCTTATAAAAAAATATGAAGAAGAAAGAGATGAACTCATATCACTGCGCGAGTTCGCATATAATCTGGAACACGAGGAAGATGCCCCCGTAGAGGAAGACACTCTTTCAGAAATGAAAAAACTAATCGCAGAGAAAAAAATTGTCATAATCGGTGGTCACATTAATTGGCAGAACAAGTTAAAAGAGCTGTTTCCCAACTGGAAGTTCATTTCTGTAAATGCCTACAAAACTGTTGACGGCGCTATGCTTGAGAACAAAGACAAAGTATATTTCTACACCGATTACATAAGCCACGTCAGCTACTACAAATTCATTGCCGCCGTCAGGGAACGGAAAATTCCTTTCGGATATATCGGCACCTACAATATCGACAAGGCTGTAAGGCAGATTTATCAAGACTTGATAAAGTGAGAGTTTACACTTAAAATTGACCCGAATGGGTCAGTTTTAAGTATAAACATTTTAACCTAAGCTATAACAGTTCTGATAAGTTCCCTGCACAAAGATAGCGGAAAATCAGGAAACATCTCATCAAATTCTGCTTCCTCCGATGCGTTATTTCTTCATTATTTACGGTAATAACTTGAGTATCCATGCTAACCTCCGTAACTTGAAATCACAATACAGTATTCTCAAAGAGTTCTCTACTTCCCATAGCTTCTGAAAACTCATTAAAACTAACAGTTTCATATTATATTAAAGTGTTTCCATCTTTCTCTGAAGCATGGCTATTGCCGATACGTAATTCATTGCTACACCTTTAGGATAGATGTTCATAAGCTCATTCACCAGGTATTCCATATCTTCAATTGTTATATTAAGGATTTTCTTAGCCGCATCGCTCATTATTACTCTTGCCTCATCCGGCTCCATTCCCAAAGGACGAGACAATTCAGGAATTTCAAAATCAATGCAATCTACTGACATTGCAAAAGATGATCTGCATCTATCAAGAATGTCCTGCGCAATCTCTTTTTCCCCACTTCGAAGCGCAGCCTCAAGGAACAATCCTCCCATATTAAAAGAATCACCAAAATCCACCTGTACTACTCTTCCCATGCTCTTATACAACTGCACGATATCAGAATTATTCAGCATGATTGCCAACGCAAACTGCGCAAGAATATCTCTTTTCTCACGGTCTGTCAGTTCCTTTGAGTATTTCACGAACTCAAGGCCATCCAAATAATCAATAGCAACAGCGTAGGGACAGCGGAATTTCTTATTAGGTGTCAGCAGATGCGCTTTTGCAACCGGAATTCCCATCTTTCTTGCAACAAAGCTCGCCACAAATTCATTACCTGCATCCGTTACTTCTGTATGCTTGATGATATATCTATTCCCATTTGGGGCTGTTCCGAGTAGTAATTCTCCGGAAAAAACCTCTGTGAATCCGTCTACTGTCTTACTCCTTGGATCTATGAACTTTTTGTATTTCAGTTTGGTTGAATCTATCAATAGCCTACAATTCCTCTTTCTGCAGGGACACTACATTGCACTCATTATACAGAAGTAGCTTCGGCTGCAAAATATTCTACAAGCTCTGCGAACTCTTTCTCCATTCCTCTGAATTGATGATCTGCGCCCGGAACAATATATAATTGACATAGAGGCGCATCTATAAGCTTGATAAGCTCTGCGTATCTATAGGAAGGATCCTTGTCACCATACACGAACATCACTCTCTTATCTTTAGCTTTTTCAATTCCGCTCTTTGTTTTATGCCAGTTGATCATAAGCGGGCCGTTTATCAAAAGCATCTTTTCAATCATACTTATTTCACACGCTTGCTGGGCACCTATCAAAGCGCCATTGGAGATACCTGTAAAATATATTTTTTCCACATTCGGGCAAACCGCCAAAAGAGTTTGAATCTCGCTCGTTAAATTGCATGTAGAATCAATCGGATTAGCAGAAACGCATATCGTATATCCATACTTCAAATGAATATCCTGAGCCAATTTTAGATATTTACCGTTATATCCATATATAGTTCCGCCACGACCCGCTTTTATAAAAAGACATGTATCTGTCCCCGGAATTATTCCAAAAAGTTCTTCAAGCTCACAAGGATATCTGTCCAATCAATTCTATTCTCCTTCTCTATACTGCTTGCCTAACAGCGTCAAGCCTTGATAAAGCCAACTAATAAATGTTAAACTGATTCACATGAATATTTTCCATAAAAACCAAGCGAAAATCGCTTCAAAATACAAAATCATAAAGACTATCGAAAGGACTCACACTTCAACACCAAGTTCTTTCGAGTATTCCGATAATGACATAAGCATCGTCAAAGATGATACGGGTAAACTTTATCTCAGAGTTTACGAAAAAGCCTGTACCTCTGAAGTTAACGGCCGCCCCATCACCACTGTCAGCGACATATGCTATCCTATTGAAAAAGACGAAAAGGTCACCTCAAAAAACTGGGTGAAGGTCATGATAAGCCACTTTGACGCTGAGATTGTTTTAAAAAAGGAAAGTTATTGCGGAGTGTAAAATTATAATACTCATTTCCTCTTCGTCACTCGCAATTAGTCAAGTATTATTGCACTTTAGACTTAATTCTGCCATTACTTAATCCCTTCAATTTACAGCCATGGGCGTACTTTTTATTTGCTTCACGAATCCAACAAGGACATCCTCTTTGCCATCCTTGTCTTTCTGAAAGCTTGTAATATAATCTCTTTTTTCTAACGCAGTTAAAAGCTCGTTATTATACTTAGTATCTGCCAGTTTAAATTTATGCTTAGATCTGTCTGAGAAAGTATGATATGCCTCATCTAACTCGCTAAACATGCGTGCAAGCTCATTATCCTTAAACAGTGAAATTTGATTCAATAGAAGCTCACGTCGCATATCTGTTTCCAAAATATTCCATGCTGCATCTGCCAAAGTACGTCCAATTGAGAATGATATATCCTTTAAAATCAATGCAGTATCAGAATCTAGATTTTCTGTAGCGATTGTTCCTAAAACAGCTTTCTTGTCAGCTTCAGAAAATTCACCATCTACTAAAATCTCGTTTATCTCTACTGTACGCAACTCAATCTGGTCAATAGACTTAATAAATTCTTTACTGTTTGACTTTGCATATTCTATTCGTAACTCAGGAGCAACTGTTTCCATTTCATTCCAAAGCTCTGTATTGAATAAAAGTGCTTTCTCTTCAATAAGCACAGAAATCTTTTCTTTTTCAAAGCTTGCAATTGAGTCAGCATAGTTATTGATTTCAAATTCTTGTATGCATCTTCTGAACTCATCCTTAGATAAATCTATATACAATAAACCTCTTTTGATTTCATCTGTGATAACTTCATTATCAGCATCCGATAGGAACTCGTTTATATGTCGTTCAAAGAAAATACCTAATTCTTTTTCTTGTCCAAACATATTATAAAATGCGACATAGTTATCCCAAGAAACCTTAATTTTATCGCACTCTAGAAGCTTCTTCCACAGTAATTCCTTCGTTTCTGTGGCACCCTCTTCTGAACTTAAACATATAGAAATATCATCCCATACAGCATTCTCTTTTTCTAATAACTGTAGACATAAATCAATGTCCTTATCTGACAGCCTTTCAAGAATATCTTCTATACTCTCTATCGATTCTTGTGTATTAGTCTCCATACTAAGCACTACATTTTTTATGTAATCACCAAAAAATCTCTCATCTTGTACATACTCTGTTAATGGCTTAAAATCTGCCTCAAGTATAGCCGTATAATTCTGAGTATCGAGTCTATCTTCATATTCTGGCTTTTTGAGTGCAAATATTCTATGTAACATTTTCGAGTTTAATGCGTAAGCCCATGTATCAATGATAGCATTCTGTATTTTGTCATCAATATCTTGAATATCCACGTCGCCAAACTCAATTTCCAATTTGTCTATCAGTGCTATTACCTTATCTGCCGGAGCTTCACTAATCTTTTTCAGAGATTCTACATCACTTGTAAGCAAGCCAGTTAATGAGTCTAGGGTATCATCTTCTTCGTCACTCTCATCAATCCACTTTATATTTATATCCATAGACGCTATATCTTTAATATCTGCGTATTTAAGCATGTTTACTAGATATTTGTACTGTTTTTCCTTTGTTATAGCATCATCAGCAACTAGCAAATTCCAAAATTCATCATTGTCCTCACATATACGCTTGAAAAACACCTCCAAATGCTTATCGCGTTCTACAAACGCCTTAATAAAGTCCATGCTCTCTTGAGATTTATCTTTAAGCTTTTCAAAAAGATTTTTCACAACTAGAGAAGCTCCATTCTCTAATACATAATCGACCATGTCGTAATTAAAGACTTCTACCTGCTTAAACTCGTAATCCTGTAGCATAGCATATACTCTTTCAGGGTTACTGATTGTATATGTATAGTCTCCAACACTTCTATGATTCCTAATGCCTAGAATGAAGTTCATATCTTCTTTGGTAATACTATTTGGATGGAAGTTATTTATGTAGTTTTCAAAGTTCTCCTCGATATAACCATTTCTCAACATAAATACGAGAAGGTCATTTTCTTTAACATTATCATCAAGAAAATCTGTACCAAATTCCGCGATGATTTGCTTCATAGAATATGACTTTAACTCATTTATTTTCTTTTCATATTCTTCTACAGCTCGGCGAGAATCATCCTTGCATTTTGCAAATCCCTTCTTTACACGTTCTATCCTTGTAAAATAATCCCCATTTTGTTTAACAACTTCTTCTGGATTACTTATACTTGTGCTACTTTCGTTATTGTTGGACCTCCAATAAACCCTCAAATTCTTTTTTAGTAATTCAACATCAAAATCATCCTGCATTACGTCCTTTAGGGTGTACTGCTTATTAGCAACATAAACCATATAAACTGCTGATTCAAATCCAGTTAATGAATTAATTAGCGCAAGTTTTAACTCTTTTATGCTCTTAAGAGCCTCACGCTCAATCTCAGCAAGTATCTTTTTCTCGTTTTGCCTTTTTTTATTAATCAGCTCATTCTGATTAGATATCTGATCTTTTTTATTCTTGAATGCCCTTCTTATAAGACTCGATGCGTTTTCATTCTCTAATTCCGCAAAATCATTTGGATACAGATTTTTATAAATAACCAGAGAAAGCATATTCTCATCTATAAGATTTAACTGTTGTTTTTCCTTTAAAGTATTCTTAAAAACGTTAAACTCATTACAAATGCTCGTCAGATCTCGCATATCCCTAATATATGGAGATACTAATGAAATATATTTCTCAGATATGTCATACGATGCCATATCCATTTTTTTACGAAGTATTTCCCCGGAATTAACTGAACTTATATACGGAACAATAGGTATTATAAAGTCAAAGAACTTTGTACGTTCTCCTGGCTTTTTAAACATATCATCCTTTATAGCATAAACAAATTTTACCGATCCATTTATTTTTTCATTATTGTTAATTACACTGTTTAACTCTCTTAAAGCCACAAAAATACTTGAATTTTCAAATCTATCCAGATCCTCGATAATTACAATTTTCTTTTTTGTGGATTCAAAGAAATATACAATCTCATCCATATTTTTATTAAATATGGATTCTTCACTTGATGAAGCACTTCCAAGTGTTGCCTTGTCTAATATTTTTATCTCTTTAATGCTTCCACTACGTCTAAACCAGCCAACGACACATGCCAAAACATAAAAAGCAGCTATCGCTAAAACGCCATATATGAACTGCGTCATATGCCCGCCAAATGCATTGACCCAATCTATAAAATCTTGTGTATTCTTCGGAAATGAAAAATACAAAATTGCTGGGATAATAATTACCAATGCAACCGCCACCCAGATACTCTTCCAATTTTTTCCTGCCTGCAATTTCCTATATCTGCTTTGCGGAATCCTTTTTCCATCAACCGAATAAAACAATTGTTTTAATATTGCAGCCTCAAGTTTTTCTTCATTAATTTTCTTATTGGTATCCTGAATATCAGACTCGTCATGACCTTCTGCTTCCTTTAAATCGAAAGCAGCTAATGAAATATAGACTACTTCATTATCTTCATAT
>AUXO010555032.1_pt1 | contig 25291 bp, 6 predicted proteins | sample 768731 | NCBI WGS metagenome assembly AUXO01 (sample SAMN02715735, study PRJNA202380) | gut metagenome | biome: sheep rumen | host: Ovis aries | place: New Zealand: Palmerston North | reverse complement strand
TTTGAAATAAATTATTCTTTTATAAGATTATATGGTGAAATCTTTTTGATGGAATTTGTAAGCAGATATGAAACTAATACCGCTAACAAGCAAAAACCAACTGTCATAATAGCATACATGGCAATACTATTTATGAAATTAACTTTTACGATGCCTATTGCTGAGAACATTACTGTAACGATGTGATTTGACGAAATAATACTGAGGATCATTCCGATCAAAGCTCCTATAATTACAACAGGTATTATTGAAAAAAGAATTTGTATTCTAATATCAATGCTCCTGTATCCTAAAGCTTTCTTAATTCCAACATCCTGTTTTGTTTTTACAATCATAGTTTTGATAATAAGAGCCAATACCAAAGCAACAAGCAACAATGTTGAAAAAACAATAGCCCTTACAAGATTTGTTATCATTGTTACATATGTACCGATCGCATCTCCGAGCACCTCAGAGTAATCTGAAGAAGCAAGCAGCTTATCGCCAAAATTTTTTTCTGCGTTATCAATGACTTCAGCTATTTTGTCATCAGAATCAGTATAAAAAATAATATTCATTGGTTTATATGAACTGTCAAGTTCTCTGAAACCGGAAGATGTCATTTTACAAAGATTTGTAACAGCAGTACCTGACTGAAACAGTCCACTGATTTTATACTCTGCCGATATATCATTTAATTCGATCTTCAAAGTATCACCAACAGAAACATCCAACGCATTTGCAAGCATAGTATTAACAGCTATCTCATTGTTTTCGCTTGGATTAGTTCCTTTATAAATATTATCATTTGTCAACTCATTAAAATCATCTGCAATATACACTGATATATTTTTATTATTTGCAAAAAGCTGTGTTTTTGTATCATAATAAAGAGCTTTTTTTACAAAGGGATCTTCATTTATCGATTCGATTATCGTTTCATCATATTTTTCGGGATTGAGAACGATATTACCGCTGTATCGCTCATTTATCAATGTGTTTATAAATGCAGTATTATCAACTCCAATATTATAATAAAGGAATAATCCAAAGCAAGAAGCAAAATTAATAAGAACAACAATGATCATAATTGAAATATTCTGCTTTAATGACTGGAACATTGATTTTAATGCAAGACTAATATTAACGCCTAATTTACCTCTATCAAGTGGAAATACATTTTTCTTAAAGCTTCTTGAAACACTATTCAGACGCAAAGCATCAATTACTGTTGTATTATTGATACGTTTAAGGGCTTTTCTCACTTTTAATGCAGTAAACGTGATTATAATGAGCAATGAAAGAAGGATAGCAATAACGTCAACTCCCGGATTCCATTTTATCCATATATCTGCCATTATAAGTTCAGCGAACTTTTTTATTGTGAAAACTGAAATAACCGAACCGACCAATGCAGAAATTCCGGCAGTTATAATAAACTGAAGAGAGATCGCAAGTATTATTTCACTGCTTTTATATCCCATTGCTTTTAATGAGCCAAGATTCTGTATCTCTTCATCAATAAAGTTTGTGATCATGAACTTTGTTACAACCAGTCCAACCGCAATAATAATAAGTGAAAAAACAATAATTATTGCAACTACAAGGTTTGGTGTTACCATGCATGAAAGCTCTACAAGTTCAGAAGATATCGAAGTGACATCATTATTTCCGGATAATTTGTTTTGTTTTATAAAATCATCATATAATGCCTCTTGATCACTTCCTTTTTGCTGAATATAGATTATTTTTCCATACATATCACCAGAGCTGCATTTATTAATTACCTGCTGATATGCATTATCTGAAAGAATAAATCCTGTAACATAATCGGGACTTACTGAACCAAGAAACAGATCTTCATAGAAGCCATTGATCTTAAATTTCAATTTTTGATCGATAAATGATAATTCAAATTCGTCACCGAGATCATATCCTCCGGTATTTTTGAACCGCAGTGAAAGATAGATAGCATTATCGGATTCATTATCAGATTTCTCAATATAATTTATCTTTCCCTGTTTTTTCTCCGCACTGCTCTTTTGAAGAAGAGTTTTGGTTGCATACTGTGTACTTCCGAATGTGAAATGGGCGTTTTTAAGATAAATTGCATCCTGAATATCATAATTTTCTATCTCATCATTTTCTGAGAGATATTTTTCCATGGAATCATTATAATCTGAACTGTTAATTGCAATAAATAAGTCCGGGGAATTAAGCTCTTTACACTTATCAAAAAAGAACCTGTTATAGTTAATAAGCATATTGAGACCGATATTCATAAAAATACTTGAGATCAAAAACATTATACCGATAAAAATCAAGGATTTATAATTCTTTTTGATATAGTACGTCGAAAGATGTTTGATTTTTTCCATTTTACCATTCCATCCTGGTTAAGAATTCATTAAGCTGCTCGTTCCTTTCATCATCGTCCTCAGAATATTTTGGAAGCTCACATTCACCGTATATGCTGCCGTCCTTCAGATAAAGAATCCTGTTTCCGCGTCTTGCAGATTTAATATCATGCGTAACCATAATTATGCTTTGACCTTCGTTATTTGATCTTGTCATAACATCAAGAACAGCTTTACCATAATTAGAGTTGAGTGCGCCAGTCGGTTCATCCGCAAATAACACAGCAGGAGAGTTTATCAACGCTCTGACCAAACCGCAGCGCTGAGCTTCTCCTCCGGAGATCTGAGAAGGAAATTTTGAATATGTTACTTCATTTAGATTAACCTTTTCGAACATTTCCCTTGCCTTTTGCGCCAATTCACTCTTATTTTTATTATGAAGCAGACCGGCAGTAAGAACATTATCAAGCAAGCTCATATTATCAAGAAGATAAATCTGCTGGAAAACAAATCCGCATTTTTTGCGTCTGAATAATGCAAGATCGTCCTCGGAATATGAGGTTATTTCAGACCCGTCAAAAATTATTTTTCCTGATGTAGGTCTGTCAATACCTGAAAGGTTGTAAAGAAGAGTCGATTTTCCTGCACCTGACGACCCCATGATAACAGTAAAATCATGTTCATAAATCTCAATGTCAATACCATTCAATACCTTCTGAACGTTAGTATCTGTCTGGAAACTTCTTGTAAGACCAGTAGCCTTAATTATACACTTTCTATTCATTTTTTATCTACCATTTTACTTTTCAACTTCTCATTTATTGAGCAGATCATTTTTTCAGCACTGCTGTTTTTAAGAAGTGTCTTCATCTCATAATCAATACAATATTCTTCCCGTATTTCCTTTAATAACTGAACAGCAAGAATCGAATTGCCGCCTTCTTCAAAGAAATCACTTTCAGCTGTGATACTATCAATATTGAGTATCTTCTTCCATACACCTGTCAATCTGCTGAGTTCTTCAGCAGAAACTGATTTGTGTAAGACTTTTAAAGCCGGACCGTTCAGAGTATTTTCAGTCAATGGCAGACCATTTTCAGAAAGAGCAATATCACTTATATTTGAGATCATTACTTTGCTGTCTGTACTCTGCTTTAAATAAACCTTCATTTTGAAGTTATCCATATTGACAAAATCGATATAAGGTCTGATTGAAGTCCCGTTTTTATCCAATCCAATATACAGAAGAGGTTTATCTGAACGGCAGGCAAGATCAATTGAAATCACACCCTGATCTGGCAGAATATCCATAAATCCACGCTTCAGACCGATATTTCCAAATGAATTTCCCTTACTCATACCGGTATCCTTCCATGAACTGAAGGAAAGTGCAAATATTCTGTTGTTCCTTCTGTTTTCAGCAGAAACAAAGCTTTCAATAAAGCTGTTTGCAGAAGAATATGCAGAAAATGTTGATGCCCCCCAGTATGAAGTAGTAGACGATGCAGCTGCAAGGAAAGTATTTTTATGCTCGTTGGCATATTTTACAAGATTGATCGTGCCATAAATTTTTGAAGCATACATTTCTTCAATAATATAACTGTCAATAGATGAAATAAGATTTTCATCACCTCTTAACCAGTGTTCATTAAGATTTCCGACACCAGCCATATGGAAAATACCATCTATAGGAGCGCCGAATTCCTGTTCTGCATTCTCCAAAGCATTGAATAACCCCTTCTCGTCACTGCAGTTGCAATCAATGTATATAACATTCTGCGATTGTTCTCTGAGTGAATTCAGGTTTTTGAATTTATCACCCACCAATTCATCCTCTTCAGTCCTGCCAATGATAAGCAGCTTGCCGTTTACCTTATTTATGATATACTTTGCCAAAGCAAATCCAATACCGCCAAGTCCACCGGTTACGCAATACACTCCACCATCCTTCAATACTGTTTGCTTTTTTGCAAGAGCATAACATGATTCAGCTGCAAGAACATTGTTATAAACATTATTGTCTCTGAGGTAAAATCTGTCATAAGAATCAAATTTGAGCTCATTTATCATTGGAAGTGATGTTTCATCAGAATCAACAAGTATCGCATGAATATTACCGCATTCAGAATTAAAGCAGCTGACATATCCTGCAAAAACACCGCATTTACTGTTTAACGGCTCTGTATCATTGATAGAATAGATACTGTTTGTTGCCAAAATAAGCTCTGAAACAGATGATGCCTCGGAAATTAAAGCCTTCATAAGCTTAATCAGCGGGAAAAGATGATCATTTTTGATAATATCGAAATCATTTTCATTATCAATAAACGTATCCAAACAAATAATTCTTTCAATTCCCAGCTCTTTGAAAATCGCTGTCATGCGAATATACTGCTCCATATCATCGAGAGCAATTACGATTCTACAATTATCCTCATCATATGAAAAATCATTTCCGAAAAACACACTAATATCGGAATTAATGTAATTCTTTTCATTGCAGTTTCCATAAATAACTGCTGTTTTAACGGGTGCGACTGTTTTTTCAGCATATGTCTTTACATATTTCCATGAATACATCCATTCAGGTATGGTATGAGAATTTTTCAGTTTAAGATCAAGATCATTCAAGAACTCGTCATAATCACCGTTTTCGTACTGTTTTTTTAGTTTTGCTCTTTGTATTTTACCGAGGTTTGTTTTAGGCACTTCTTCAGCCTTCAACGGGATAATAACATCTATTGGCAGCATGATCTCATTGTATACATCATTAATAATCTCCTGATACAGCTTTAAGAAATCTGTATCCTCAGATTCAGGAACAATGAAAGCAATTACCTTATCTTTTTGACTATCAAAATCATAAACAGAACATACACCGCTATATGAGGTTTTGACCTTTGGATTCTTTTCGATAACAGCCTCTATCTCAACATTGTTATAGTTTAATCCATTAATGATAATAATATCCTTTTCACGTCCTGTAATGGACATTTCACCATTATGTATAAATCCAAGATCACCTGTAATGAACCAGCCATCATCAGTAAACGACTCTGAATTTACCTGTGGATTATTATAATATCCCTTTGTTACAGGTATTCCCTTTATCTGGAAACGACCTATTACATCTTCAGAAACTATGTTATTATTGTTATCTGTTATGCGGATCTCTATGCCCGGGATCGGTCTTCCGATCTCTGTAATAACAAGAGTCTGAGGATCATCAGCAGACGAAAACTCAACTTTACTGCTGCTCTGATTCTTATTAATGTACTGTACACCAAGATCACCATCACCATAATGCATTCCATACATTGTACCTGAGCATGTCTCACACATTCCCCATGCAGGATATACAACTGTATTTTTCATGCCAAACTTTGAGAATGCACGCAAAAATCTGTTTACTCCGGCAGCATTTACCATTTCACCGCCGTTCAGCATTGATTCAATACATGAAAGATCCCAATTATAATTTTCTTTGCTGTTTTCGATCAGTTCAGCAAGAAGAACATATGCAAAATGCGGAGCCCATGTTGAATTAACTCTGTATTTATCAATAAGCTCGATCCATCTCAGCGGCTTTTCAAGTATATAGTTTGTATTTACAATTATCTGCTTGCTTGCCAGCGCAACTGAACGGAGATGGAACATAAGTATTCCACCGGGATGCTCAAGAGGCATCCAGTTTAAATATGTATCATTTTTCCTGTACTTGTACATTTGCAGACAGCCAGCGACCTGTGCAGCAGCAGCAGAGTATCTCTGAACAGCTCCCTTAGGCATTCCAGTACTTCCCGACGTAAAGAATATAAATTCTATATCATCTACAGAACGGTCAACAGGTTCAAAATCATCATCAGCGTTATCAGATATTTCTTCAATACTTACGAGATTTTCACTTGAAATGCCAAGAGCATAAGCCATATCACAAAAATCCTTGTATATTTCTGAACTAATAATGATCTTAGGTTTATCTATTGTATTATATACATGATAAATCACCTGACAAGCTGCATTTTCAGGATCTAAAGAAGTTGGAACAGTCATTGGTACAAAAACAATATTACTAAGAGTACAAGCCCAGAAAGCAATTATTATATCACGGATATTACACTGAATTATGACCTTATCACCGGCTTTAATTCCCTTTTTCTTCATTGAATTTGCCATACATCTTGCTAACCTGTATATTTCGCTGTATGTGTATTCTTCACACTTTCCTGATTCAAAATAAAAGTAGAATTTCTCATCAGGATATTCTTTTACTGCTTTCAAGAAATAATTAAGCACTGTCATTGACGGGTCGTAGTTTTCCAATTCACCGCCATTTATATATGCCTGTTTTTCGACAACAGTATCTTCTGTAAATGAAAGCTGAGTTTTTTTAGAATTGTTTTTCTTATTATCATATGAAACAAGGTTTCTGGAATGGTATCTTTTTAATTCACTTTCGCCTTCATAAACATAAATAATATTAATGGCAGAACTATCCTTAATAGGTATATCCTTATATAATTCCTTTACTTTATCACATATAATACGGAGTTTACCTTCGGCGATAGTTCCCTTTTCGTCTCTTGTAATTGAATTAATAAAAACGAGTATTGATTTGCTTATAATATCTTTATCATCAGCCGAAAAAGCCTGTATTGCTTCATCAGCATCATCACAAAGAACAATAACTATACTCCTGTCATCAATTTTCTCGGTAACATAACATCCTTTTATACAAGGGTTATTACTAAATAATTTATTCATCTCAAGCCCCCACGCTTCTTTATTATTTTATCAATATCCTCGTCCATTACTTCTTTTATGTTATTAATATAATCATCTGTATGTTCGTTTATGAAGTAATGAGATCCTTCCATTTTAATAAACATGATCTCCTTCGTAGTAAAATTTTTCCAATTGTTTAATGTTGTTTCATTAGTTTTCTTGTCATCATCAGTATATATTATTGTTATTTCAATTGGCAATACCCGCCTTGAAGAGTCAAATGCATATCCCTCATACAGCATAGCATCACTTCTGATTATTGGCAATGTCATTGCAAGAATTTCCGGCTCTGCCATACTTTCATCCATTCCACCGCTTTCCATAAGAGCCTTTGTAAGTTCTTCATCTGAAAGGTCAGCCCAAAGGTCATCATTACAGAGCATATCTGGTGAGCCATGTCCTGAAAGGAATAGTCTTACTGGCATTTTGATCTCACGTTTCTCTCTTATTCTATATATGATCTCATTAGCAATTATTGCACCAAGACAGTGACCTGCAATGAAGAATGGCATATTATCCTTTTGCTGGATATTAAGGATATCTTGATAAAGTGCTTCGACTGCATCGCTCATTTTAGTGCATAATTCCTTATCACACTGAGAGCCGTGTCCCGGAAGCTCTAAAATAATAAAATCGACCTCATCACCAAAAATTCTTTTCCAATTTTTAAATGTCGTACCCGATGCACCTGCATACGGTATAAAATACAATCTTTTTCTCATGATAATTTCCTTTTTATAATTTTTTTTGCAATACGTGCAAAGGCTGCATTAAAGCCTTTGCACAGTATTGTCTTATTTTTTCATTTTATCAGCCAAAAATTTCTGTCAGAATTCCTTCAATTTCTTTTTCTGCAGCTTCTTTATGTTCATTTAAAACAGGTATATTTCCAATATAAACATTTATACCGTCAGAGGATACTGCATAAAGCATAGGATTATCAAACATTATTGAATTACTGTTATATACAGCATCTTTATGTATTCCAAGATAATTGAAAATAGGTATCATCAGGCTGCTGAAATCTGTATTGCCAAGTATACTTTCATCCGATTTCAATACAGATGAAAATACAATATCATTCTTTTTCAGAATCGTATTTGACTTATTTATACTCTGGAATAATCCGCCATCTGAAGCAAGCATTGTCACAGGTATAAGATCGATAAATTCTCCTATCACTCCGTCAAATGATGCTTTAGAATAATTTCTTGATCCCGAAACAGCGAGAATCGGAATGTTATCACATCCGAGCTTATTAAATGCATAGTAAAGCACCTTTTCTGCAGCTTCCATAAGAAGAATCTCATCAACACCTGTTTTTGCTCTATAAACGATCTGAAGCGGAACAATTTCTTTTCCTGCAGTGAATTCCGTCATTTCATGATATGAACTTGTAAACATTTCTATTTGCAGTTCATTCCTGATCTGTTCATTCAGTTCAGAAGCCTTATTTATTTCGATGAATTCACGAAGTGAGTGCTGTTTTGGTAAGGATGTATTGCCTAAAATACATTTATCAAGATAAGCAGCAACCGTCATCTGACTCTGCTGATCAAAAATAAGATGTGATACATTAAGCATAAACAAATAATCATTTGTACCGATCTTCAAAATTATTGGTCTGCACATCAATTCTTTTCCGTTGTAAGCATCAGGTCTGCTGTAGATATTTAACGCATTAAAGATACTCTCCTTTATCCTGCCAATACTTTCCCAGTTATATTCTGAAATATCGATTACAGGTAGTTCGGAACCTTCATTGTATTGATAAATATACTGCATTCCATTATCAATATCGATTGTAGAACGCAAAGCCTCAGATGTTCTGCACAATTCGTTCCAAGCATTTTTGAGCACATTGACATCAACATTATTGAATATATGCTCATAATATGAAAAACGTATTTGAGATTCAAATGAGATCTCAGCTATACTCGGTAGATTTTCTTCGTAAATTATGCCGCCTGTAAGCATCATCTCTGAATAAGTCTTTGCCTTTTCAGATGCTGCTGAAACGATCGTTTCAATTGCTTCATCGTCAGATACGGCATCACCGCATGAATGAATTTCTGCATTTGAGGTATTTCGCTTAAGTGCTTCTGCAATAGAACGTACATTATTATTTGCAAAAATATCCTTTACAGATAGCTTGATTCCCTTATTTGCAAGTGCATTGACCAGTCGGATCGCCTTGATCGAATCACCACCCATTTCAAAGAAGCTGTCAATAACTGAAATTTTTTCAATACAAAGCACTTCTTCAAATGCAGCCGCTATTTCCATTTCAAGCTCTCCTTCGGGGGCTTCATACACTGCAGAAGTGTACTTGATCTCAGGAAGAAGCTTTTCATCAGTCTTACCGGATGAATTTACAGGGATTCGTTCAATTTGCATTACTGCAGCCGGGATCATATAGTTAGGAAGCTTTTTCTTCAATTCATAAAGAACATACATCTCACTTATATTTTCATCAGAAGTATAATATGCAAAAATACTTTCAATCCCTCTGTTTCTTACAATTACAGCGGAACTATTGATACCTTCAACAGCATTTATAGCATTTTCTATTTCAGCAAGCTCTATTCTGAAGCCTCTTATCTTCACCTGTTTATCAATACGTGAAATATATTCTATATTTCCATCAGGAAGCATTCTGCAAAGGTCACCTGACCTGTATAATTTTCCTTTTCCGAATGGATTCTTAATAAACTGCTTTTCATTCAGTTCTTTATTATTTACATATCCAGGTGAAATACCGTCACAACCGATCAGTAATTCTCCAGCTATATTGAAGCCGCATAATCTTTCATTATCCACGATATATGTACAAACATGAGCAAGAGGTCTTCCAACAGGTATTCTGTCAGGAACAATATCTCCGGGATTATATTCCCACTGTGTAACCATAACAGTTGCTTCCGTAGGACCATAAAGATTAAGATATCCGTTTCTTCCGTATTTTTCAACGAGATGCTTATTTGTTGCCTGTCCACCGGTTATAACGTACTTCATTGATGAAAGGTCGTTTTCATCAAGATAGCCGATATAAACTGGTGGGAAAAGAGCGTATGAAATATGAGCATCCTTAATTAATTTACCCATAAGCTCAGGCCTCTGTATCGTTTCAGCATCAGGTATATACATTGTACATCCAAATGCAAATGTAAATATATATTCCCATACAGATGCATCAAATACAAGCTTTGCAAATTGAAGAACGCTTTCTTCAGCCTTCGGAGCTAAAGAATCACTCATCTGGAAAATCAATTCTGATATATTAAGATTATTAATTATAATTCCCTTGGGGTTACCTGTTGTTCCGGATGTATAGATCAGATACAGTTCATCATCCATATGCGGTTCAATAGATAAACAGCTTGAATCACTGTTTTTATCATCTGTGGAAATAACAGCAATCTCAGGTATATCAAGTATATATCCGGAATTACCGGATTCAGATATAAATAAAACTGCCTGTGAATCACCTGCAATGAATTTGATTCGATCCTCCGAGAAATCTTCGATAACCGGAACAAATACTGCTCTTATTTTTATGATAGCAAGTAATGCAGTAAATGAAGCAATATTCTTTTCAGCAAGAACCATTACTCGCTCTCCCGGATTAACACCTGAAGAAATAAGTCTTCTTGCAAGTCTGTTAGAAGCTTTATCGAGTTCCTCAAAAGTTATTTTTGTACCAGATTGAACAATAGCAGTCTTAGAACTAAACTTTTCAGCTATTCTGTTAAATCTCTCCGAGAGAATTACATTTTTGTCATAGGTACGTTCATTATTTGAAAGCTTAAGTAACCTGCTAAATTCATCCTCATTTACTTCTGAAACAGTATCAAGCTTAGAGCTTATATTTTCGGACATTGAAATAATTATCTGTTCAAAGTGCTGAAGCATTATTTCAATAGTATCCTGTTTAAAGAGATCCTTGAAATATTCAATTTCAATATAAGGCGTATCCACATTTTCAATAACGCCAAACGTCAAATCAAATTTTGTGTCACTGCTGTTTATTTCAATTACCTCTGCTTCATATCCGTCAAAAACAGATTTTCCATCCGACAGATTCTGATAAACGAACATTACATCAAACAGAGCATTTCTTGACAGTTCTTTTGAAACAACGAGATCATTAATAAGGCTTTCATAAGGATATAACTGATTATCATAGCAAAGTGCACATTCTTTCTTGACCTGTGCAATATACTCATCTATTTTTTTATTTCTGTCAGGATCAAGACTTAGTACGATCGTGTTTACAAACATACCCTGCATTTTTTCAGTAGCAATACTATTTCTTCCTGAAACAGGACTTCCGACAATTATATTACCTTCCTGACGGCTGTATCTTGAAAGAAGTATTCCCAATGCACTGATGTAGATAACATTCTCAGTTGTATTTGTTTTATTTGCAAGCTCTGTAACCGCATTCTTAAGCTTGACGCTGATAGGATGCTTTACACGTCCTCCTCTCATGCTCATATTATTATTTCTTGTATAATCTGTAATAAGATCCAAAGCCGGAACTCCGCTATCAAATTTTTCATTCCAGTATTTTTTCTGTTCAGCAAGATCAATGCTGTTGATCCATTCACTGTAATCTTTATATTGTAACTTCTGGGCTTCGATCTCACCACGGTTATACAGTGTTTCTAATTCCTTTAACAACAAAACAACACTTGTTCCGTCAGTTATGATATGATGACTATCAAAAAGCAGTAACGCTTCGTCAGTATTTATCTTACAGAGTCTCATTCTAAGAAGAGGAGCATTGCTTAAATCAAACGAACGAATAAATCCGTCATTGATCGCATTATCAAGAGAAGAATAGCATTTATCACAAATTTCAATTTTGATATCTGAATGCTCATCAATAACTTGATAGATATTATCATTTTCCATGACAAATCTGGTTCTGATTATTTCATGATTATCAACAAGCTTAGCAAGTGCATTATCCAGACGTTCAATATCAGGGTATTTATGCATCTTTATTGCAAATGGGACGTTGTATGCCGTTGAATCCGGAGCGATCGCATATTCAAGATAAATTCTCTTCTGTGCCGGTGATACTGGATATTTTTCCTTTATTTCAGCAGGTGTTATTTCAGAAGCATTTTTATCTTCACTCTCCGAAATACATTTACATATTGAAAGAATATCAGGATTTGAGAAAATATATGATAATGTTATTCTTGTACCATATCTATGCTCAAGAATATTGATCAGCTTGAATGCACTGAGTGAATTTCCGCCAAGAGCGAAAAAGTCACTTTTAAGCATAACATTTTCGACCTTAAGCAGTTCGCTGATGATACCACATATCTCCCGCTGAATTTCGTCCATTTCGTTTTGCTGTAAGTTATCCTCGTTATTTTTGTATTCAATGAGGTAGTCTTTATCAACATTTCCGAATATATCCTTAGGAATGCTGCTGATATAGCAGATCTCATCAGGTAGCATATAATTAGGGACTTTAGCACATAATTCAGAAACAATACTGCTGTTGGCGCCCGAAACAAATGCATAGGACTGATCGTTTGATCCTATTAAAGCTAAATCACTGATTTTTTCATTCTCCATAGCAATAATTTCAAACATACCAGTATCTGACTGATACATATTCCTTATAGAATACTCATTATGCAGGATAGCAGTAGTTCCATTTCCACATGAACGTCCGATAATACCACAATACATAAGATCATCGTTATGTCTGATACAACAATTCCCTACAGAGCCATTTTCAGGCATTTTACCGTCTCTTACAAGCACAAGATTATCAGAAATAAACTCATTATCCTTATGTTTTGCAGTATAGGATATTCCGCAAGCTATCTTAGAAGATCCATAGACATAGATCTCTGTTCCATTGTATTCAATATCATCAAATAAACTATTATTTGCAATAATATCACCAACTGCGATTTTTTTCAATCCGTATAATGCCTCTGTTGTTTTATTAATTCTAAAGAAATCAGATTTATTCAGAATTATTAATGTGGCTTTCGACTTAGTGATAACATCTTTAAGCTCATCATTGCCTTCGTTATAATAAAGCGAAGCACCATTTCCAATTGAGATCAATATTTCAGATATAGAAATAACTTCTGATACAGCACTGTAATGAAGAACAATGTCATCATAGGTCACCATACTGCTTGTTCTGTCTATGACACCACAAATTTCATGTGATGTATATTCATATACACATGGTTTACCTGTCGATATATCAATGAATTTCAGCATTAATGGGTTTACATTTGAAGGCAGACTGACATTCTCTGATGAAGCATGATCAAGTGATCCAGAAACAGTAATATCCAGATTGTCAGCAGCAGCACACACTGCGTCATAGTATTCATTATTAGTATTGATGATAACACCCTGACAGCCAGCTGCTTCAAGCATATCCTCTATCTCAAATTCATCGTCACTTGCAATGATCGGAACAGCGATATTTCCTGATCTGATAACTGCAATCATATACGCAATGTACTCGACATAGCTGTCTGAAGCAAAGGCAATAATGCTTCCTTCATCAAATTTCGCTTTGATACCTGAAGCATATTTATTTGTAAGATCATTCATTTCTGAATATGTTATCTCATTTTCAACTGATACAAGCAGTTTATCCGGATACTTAGCGGCATTATCTTCAAATAATTGAATAAATGTTTTTTTCGTCTCAGAGCCATCATAGCTAATTTCAGATGACATTACCTCTGAAATTTTATATTCCGGATGAGCTGAGATAAGTTCAAGGTTATTCAAGAAGGCATTACGCAGATTATTTATTGTTGATTTTTTAAATAATCCTGTATTGAATTCAAAGTCAAATATGTACTTCTCATCATCATATGAAACATTTAAAAGCGAATCAAACTTTGAGATCATCACATTGTTTCGCATTACATTTGCATCAATTCCGTCGAATGAAATCGAACTTTTTTCTGTATTCTGCAAAACGAAAAGCATATCGAAAAGATAATTACGTGATGCTTCTCTTTTAATATTGGAAATTTCGGCAATTTTATCAAGCGGATATTCCTGATTATCGAAAATATCCAGTGATTCCTTAAGAATAATGTCAACAAACGCCTCAAGCGTTGTATCTGCATTTATCTTCTCATGGAAAATAACAGTATTTGAAAACATTCCAATTATTTTTGCAAGATCAGGATGTGTTCTGTTTGCAGTCGGATTACCCAGAATTATCTCGTCAAGACCAAAGCACTTATGAATAGCGATCATATACGCACTCATTAATACCGCAAATTCAGTTGTACCTCTTTCATAAGCTAATCTGCTGATCTCTCTGTAAATCCTTCCATCATCGAAATATGAGATATGATCGCCCTTAAACAACTGAGTTTTTTCACGTCTGTAATCGAGAGGTATCTCTGGGATATAGGTTATCTCACTCATCTTTCTTTCCCAGAATTTCTTCTGTGATTCAAGATCAAGAGCATTGTTCCATGCAGCATAATCCTTATAACTGATCTCTGATGTACTAACATCTTCACCATTATAATACTTAGAAAGATCTTTACTCAAAATGGAAATACTTTCACCGTCACAAATAATGTGATGGATGTCGATAAATAGGAAGTTAGTATTTTTCTCATCAGAAATACTGCAAAGAGAAGCTCGGATAAGAGGAGCTTCCGAAAGATCAAACGGTTTAATAAATTCGTTGAAGCGCTTTTCAACACTGCTCTTTTCGGAAACAAGCATACCTAACACGAATTCTAAATCATCTGATATAACCTGAACTACTTCTCCGTCCTTTTCAACAAATGATGTCCTGAATGCTTCATGATGTGTAATAACCTTACTGAATGCATTTTTCAGGCGCTGAACATCAAGCTCACCGTTCAGCTCAATGCAAATAGGCATATTGTATGCAAGAGAATTTTTGTCCATAGCGGCAACTGCATACAAACGCTTTTGAGCAGATGATGCTGCGTAATATTCCTGAGCCTCAATTTTAGGGATCGACTGATATTCGTTTTCAATACCGTATTTATCTATTATTTCTGCAATAAGACAAACTGTGGGATTCTGATATATATCCTGTATTTTTATCTTTTTTCCGCATTTTTTATACAGCACATTTATCATATTTGCAGCTTTGAGTGACTGACCGCCATATTCAAAGAAATTATGATTCCTTCCAACATTTTCAATTCCAAGCACCTCTGAAAATGCATCAGCAACATTCTTTTCGGTTTCGGTCACACAAGGAATATATTGTGTGTTATTTACCTCGATATCAGGAAGCTTGTTTTTATCAAGTTTTCCGTTTTTTGTAACATAGAGTTCCTCTATTTGCATAAATCCAGAAGGTATCATGTAAAGCGGAAGCTTTTGGGAGAGCTTTGTACGAAGAGCATCAATATCTATTTCAGTATCGGATACAACATAAGCATAAAGAGCCTTTTCTCCTATTTTATCATTCCTTGCAATTACAGCCGCATCCTTTATGTCATCCTGAGCCTTGATAACTGCCGTTATTTCATCTATCTCAATTCGCATACCGCGGATTTTGACTTGCTCATCAATTCTTCCAAGATATTCAATATTACCGTCAGGCTCCCACCTTGCGAGATCACCGGTGCGGTAAAGCTTTCCGCTTCCAAAGGAATTATTAATAAACTTTTCTTCTGTAAGACTGTCACGGTTTAAATATCCGGCTGCAAGACCTGTTCCGGCAATACATAACTCACCCGGAACACCTATTCCGCACATTTTCATATCATTGAGCATAAAGATATTGATATTATCAATAGGTCTGCCTATCGGGATCTTATCATAAGGTTTATCACATTCAAACCAGGTAACATCAATACTTGCTTCGGTAGGACCGTAAAGATTGACAAGCCTGATTTTTTCGTTTTTGAACAGTTCATGGAACTTATGTACCGCAACAGATGATAAAGCCTCACCGCTCATAAATATATACTTCAGGCTTTCAAGCTTGTATACTGCTCCGGGATTTGCATCAATATACGAAAGAAATACATTGAACATTGAGGGGACAAAATGGATAACATTAACTTTTTTGGAACATATCTCTTCGCATATATATTCAGGTGATTTTTCTTCTCCCTGAGGAAGCATATCAACGGCAGCTCCCTTGAAGCTCCACCAAAGAATTTCCCATACAGAAACATCGAAGGAATAGTTGGTTTTTTGCAGGATCAGGTCACCTGTACCAATAGGATATAGCTTATCCATCCAATTGATCCTGTTGACAGTTCCCTTCTGAACGTTAATTACGCCCTTAGGTTTTCCGGTTGTACCGGAGGTATAAATTACATATGAGCAATCATCAAGTGAACTGATATTCCCGGGACGATTTTTGTTTTCATCAATATTTTTGTATCCGGCAAGATCAACAAGACATATCCCCATATCCCAAAGGAACGAAGCATTGATATTGTAATACAGAACGGCAGAAGCACCACAATCTTCAATTATGAATCTTATTCTATCCTCAGGATATTCCGGGCTTACAGGAACATAAGCAGCTCCGGACCTTAATATACCATAAATTCCGACGATCATTTCCAGACTTCTGTCTGAAATAATAACGACCTTTTTGTTAGGACCTATACCATTTTCCCTGAGCATATTGCCTATAGCACTTGAATATTTATCAAGCTGAGCGTAAGTCAAAAAGTCATTTTTGTACAAAACTGCTTTCTGATCTGCATATTTACTAAAGTTTGTATCAATAATACTCTGAATATTTATTGGTTTATAGTCAAATTCCGTATTATTGTAATCATTCATTATTATATCGTAGTCACTCTTGTCTAACATTTCAAGATCAGATAATTTAAGCGAGTCATTTTCGCAAACATTATTAAGCAAAGTCATATAGTATTTCAGGAATGTTTCCATATTATCTCTTTCGAAAATATCAGAAGAATATTCAAGAAGTACATCTGCATGATCTTCACAGGGAGTGATATACAGACTTATATCTGTTTTGCTTATATTGAAATCGACATCAACTTTAGATACATCTGTTCCTTCGATCTCTATTGTTTGATTATCAATATTCTGAAATGCAAAAAGTATATCAAACAACGGGTTTCTTGATACATCATGATTTACCTCAATGTCATCGAGCATTCTGTCAAACGGATAACTTTGATTTGAAAATGATTCGATACAAGATTTATTCAATTCTTCAAGAAATGCTTTATAAACCTTTGTTTTTTCAGGGAATGCCCTGATAGGAAGCGTATTGACGAACATACCAAGGATCTGCTCTGTATCCCTATGTATTCTGCCGGATACGGGCGTACCGATGATAATATCCTCCTGCATTGCATATCTGCTGAGAAGTATCATGAGTACGGATAAATATGCAGTATACTCTGTAACATTATGCTGCTTTGCAAAACTCTTGACCTTCATGAAAAGCTCTGAACTGATTTTTGTCTTTATAGAACTGCCCTTAAAGCTTTGAACAACAGGTCTTGGATTATCAAGAGGGAAATTCAGAACAGGAAGTGTTCCACTGAGAACATCATTCCAGTATTTCTTTTCTGATGAAAGATCCAGATTTTCAAACCATTCACAATAATCCTTATACTGAATTGCAGGTTCAGGAAGCTCAGAGCCTGAATAAAGCATAAAGAACTCTCTCTTCAGAAGTTCATAGCTTACACCGTCACATACAATATGATCCATATCTATCATTAAATATGTAGACTCATCAGTATCGATTATTCTTACTCTCATAAGGGGATCAGATTCAAGATCAAAGGGTCTGACAAAGCTGTTGAATTCTTTGTTTACATCGAAGTCTCCATCTCTTTCAGCAAACTCAAGAGCGATCTCATAATCCTCAGAAATATACTGTTTAAGTTCTTCACCATGTAATTTGAATGTAGTTCTGAGAATTTCATGACGCTTTACAATTTCGTTCAATGCATAGCTGATTCTTTCATGATCAAGCTTATGTTCAAATTTAAGAACACCGGGCATATTATACGCGAGACTTCCCTCGTCTATCTTGTTCAGCAAATAAATTCTCTTTTGAGCAGACGAAGCGATATATTCATTTTTCTTCTCAACATGAGGTATAGCTGTATCTTCATTCATAACTTCATGTTTATCAACACATTCTGCAAGGTCTTTGATATTGGGATTAGCAAAAAATTCTGAAAGAAGAAGTCTGCATTTAAACGATTCACTAATTCGGTTTATGATCTGTATACCCTTCATTGAATTACATCCTAATTCAAAAAAGTCATCACAGACTGACAGCTCTTCTATGCCTAATACATCCTTGATTATCAGATATATTTCTTTTTCAGTTTCAGTTTCCGGCTCCACACGATTTTTATCCGTGCTGATAATATTGATAAGACTATTAATGCTTATCTCACCATATGAGTCAACAGGCATACTTTCCAGAACTATAGTTTCCTTTGGCAGCATATACTGAGGAAGCTGCTGCTTCAATAATTCCTTTGCACGAGAAGCTTCATTTTCATCTGATTCAATAAAGAGATAAAGTGAATCAAGATGGGGAACAATAGCATAATCTCTGACAGAGCATTCACTGTTAAGTATTCGTTTATATCTCTGAAGATCAATATCATACATCCTATGCTTCATGAGCGAAACTGCAGAAACTTTAAGGCGATCATTTACTATAGATGCCATTATATCCGTTTTTACATAATCTTTTCCTGACCTTACATAAAGTGCTCCTGTAATTTTTTCAGAACACATCCTGTTTTCAAGTACGATACGGAATGCACTGGTGTCTGAACATACTTCTTTGCCTTCAACATAATAAATACCGCCAAGCTTTTTATCAGAAAGAGCTGAGAAGCAATTTGCTTCACCAATTGTGCTATCGCCGAATAGATCTGTAATAATACAAGCTTTTATATGCTCATTTTCAACAGCACTTTTACACTCCTTAATTTCACCTACAACTATATCAGCAGCATGAGTGCTGTCTGTAATTGTACATCCGCACAAAACACTGCTCAGCAAAATATTGATGTCCGTAAGAAGATCATTCTTTTTATCTGAACGTACAATTTTTCCGCTTTTGAAGCATACACTCAAAGCATCTGCAGTTCTTAAAATATCCTCTGATGATAATACAGCCGAAACATTTCCGTTTATGTCAATGACAGTGATATGTGTATCAAATTCTTTTATTGTATCAGACTTACTGTCAGACACTTCTATAGAAGAAATTATTTCAATACCGTTGTTTTGGGCTGATTCTGAAATAATTGAATATTTTTCCTCATCCGGAATAATAATTGCTCCGTCGCTGTGATTTTCCCATACATAATCAAGATCCATTTCATCAATCAATTCAGGAATTATGATACAGGAACATCCTGATTTTATTACAGCAAGGATATCAATTATTTGAGCTGCATCTCCATTATAAATGACCGCGACCTCATTATTTTGACATTTTTTCATATGTGAAGCGATCGTTGAAGAAAACATTGAGCTCTGTTTTTCAAGTTCATTGTAAGTAATTACAATATCAGAAATAATTGCAGGATTGCCGCCATTTTTTTCTGATAATTCTGTTATTTTTTCAGTAACAGAGGAAACTGAAACATATTCATTTGATTCTAAAGTTGTTTCAGAAAAATATTCTGCAACAGCCATATCCTGTCTTTTAATTATACCTTCAAGAATATGGAAAAATTCTTCAAAAATGTTTTCAATACTTTCCTTTTCAAAGAGATCGGTATTATAGTGAAGAATGAATCTATAATTATCATTATGCTTTTCGATATTCATAAGAATATCGAAAATATCAATCATATAATTGCTTTCAATTATACGATTCTTGGTTCCGCTGAAGTCAATTTCAACATTTTCATTATTTTGAAATGCAAACATTGTATCAACAAGCGGATTTCTTGAATCATCACCTTTAATTCCCGAATACTGTACAAGTTCATAGAAGGGAATATTTTGATTAGCTAAAACAGAAAGACACTTTCTTTTTATGTCCTCAATAAGGACAGAGTAGTTTTCATTTTCTTCAAACTCTATCATAATAGGCACCGTATTTGCAAACATACCTATCATTTTTTCTGCTTCTTTATGCGGTCTTTCAAGAACCGGAGTTCCAAGTATAATGTTTCTATTTCCACTCCAACGGTATAAAAGCATTGCATATGCGCTAAGGAGAAGCATAAACTCTGTTATCTGCATTTTATCACACAACGAGTTTACATCCTCGAACATTTTTTCCGATGACTCGAATACCAGACTCTCACCGTTATATTCAAGCTTTTTCTTTCTCGGATGATCTAAGGGAAGTTCAAGAACGGATTTGAAATTCTTCATTTCTTCCTTCCAGAAGTTTCTCTGATCATCCCAGTCATTCTTTTCATACCAGAGTGTATAATCACAATATTGTACCGGATTATCAGGAAGCTCCTTACCATTGTAGATAAGAGATAGTTCATTTATAATAATGTTCATACTCATACCATCAGAAATAATATGATGAATATCAAACATTAAGAAATATTTGTCACCATGTGCGGCATATCCCATTCTTATCAACGGAGCTTTGCTGAGATCAAATGGTCTTATAAAGCTTTTGAAGCACTTATTAACCTCATCCTCACTGCCATTTCCGCAGTCATAAACTTCCAGCTTGATATCGCAGCTGTCATCAATTTTCTGCATAACAATACCATTATCACTCACAAATGAAGTTCTGAGTATCTTATGCCTATTTACAATTGTCCTTAGAGCATATTCAAGCTTTTCAATATCAAGGCAGCCATCGATCTCTATGATATTGGACATATTATATACTGTACTGTCAGGCTCTGTCATATATGCAGAGTATATTCCCATCTGGGCAAAATAAAGAGGATACAAATTTCTGTTAGAATCAACAGTGATCTCATCTTGAATTGTTTTTCCGCATTCTGCAAGTCTCTTGGCGAAATCCTTTAATACCGGATATGCAAAAATATCTTTTATTTTAATATTGTACGAATACTTATTTCTGAGAATATTTATTGCTCTTGATGCTCTTAATGAATGGCCACCAAACTGAAAGAAATTACAGTTTAACGTAACATTATCAATTTCAAGAACTTCCTTATAAACCTCAGCAGCATTTTTTTCTTCATCGGTCATAATATGATCGTTATCATCAGCAGCAGCCATGCTGTCAGTTATTTCCGGCAAAGCGCGTTTATCAATTTTTCCGTTTACAGTAAGCTTGAATTCTTCAACCTGCATCATATATGAGGGAAGCATATAGTCAGGCATATAATTTACAAGCTCCTTATACAGCTCATCATTGTTTACCTTTTCACCATTTGATGAAATATAATATGCAGCAATAAGTGAACCGTCCCCTGCTTTTTTCTCAACTGCAACAGCCTGCTTTACGAGAGGACTTTGTTCTATATGTTTTTCAACCTCTGCAAGCTCAACGCGAATTCCTCTTACCTTTATCTGATCGTCCTGTCTGGTGATATATTCAATATTTCCGCTTCTGTTCCATTGAACAATATCTCCTGTCCTTAGCATTCTGCCATCACCGAACGGACTTTCAACGAACTTTTTCGCATTAAGCTCTGGATTGTTGATATATCCATTTGAAATTCCAACACCGGTAACACATAACTCGCCCGGCATATAGAGACCGCACAACTCATTATCTCTCAATACATATACATTTACATTTGCGACAGGACGTCCAATGGGAACGGAATGCTCTATTTCACTTCTGTCACCATGCCAAACTGTAACGATACCACCCTCAGATAAGCCGTAGGCATTGAGATGCAAAGTTTTTTGCGATATTTTATTTGATGTTTCAAGCGGACAAAACGAAGCACCTGTCTCACATATTCTCAAATTATCTGGCAGCTCGATCATATTGCAAAACTGTGGAGGCAGAAGACATATAGTTGCACCCTTGAGAAATTCTTGAAATTCAGCAATATTTGCCAGAAGCTGATCCTTAGGTATCAGATAGCGTGCCCCCGACAGAAGCGTGGTAAACATTTCAAAAATAAATGTACTGAATGTAAATGGTGCAAACTGAATAATAACATCCTTGGTATTGATATTAAAACTTGTTTTATTGTACTGGCTATAGCTCGATACTGTGCGGTGACGTATCATGACGCCTTTAGGCGTTCCTGTTGTACCTGATGTGTATATGATAACGATATTGCCGTCAAGAGGCATATCTGTATCAGAATAGCTTCCATCGAATGAAATTCCATCATTGATTATCAAAGCAGAAGGGATCGCAGCCTTGATCTGAGGAATATTAGTCATAACTGCCTTAGCACTGCAATCTTTGATTATAAAAGCAATTCGCTCTGCAGGATACATAGGTGAGATCGGAATAGCTGCTGCACCAGCTTTCATGATTCCCAGCATTGCAGCTATCATCTCAAATCCTCTCAGTGCAATGATCGCAACATTGTCCCCTCGTTTTATTCCCAATGAGATAAGATACGCTGCTATACAGCAACTTTTTTCCTTTAAGACTGCATATGAATAATCATGTCCCTCATATGTTATTGCGATTTTATCGTTTAGTTCATCAGCAATCTCATCAAAAAGGACATGAGCAAGTCTTTTATCATAATCTGCCTTGTCAAAATTAAACTTATTTAATACAAGATCTCTTTCTTCTTCATTGATAATACTTATCTTTGATGCAGCAATTTCAGGATCAGATTTCATTGATTGATATGCTGCATAAAAATGATCAACAATTGCCTTTGCTTGATTATCAGAAATAATTTCTTTATTATATATAAAAGAAATATCTGTTATTATTTCGTCACCATTGCAAATGATAATTAAAGAGCCTTCAATACCTTCAATCGATAAGTCAATATCTGCATCAAGAGCTACAAATATATCGCTTGCAGATTCTGCATCATCAAAAAAACATGAACTGTCAATTGCTTTATCCAAAGTAATTTTTATAGATTTGCTTGTGATCTCATTATTCTGCATTATCTGTATTGAAAATTCTTCCGCATCCTTTTCTTTATGCAGAAATGCAGCGATTGTGTATAACATCTCCCATCTGCTAAGCTTCACTTGCTTATTCAGCTTTAATTTTTCGACATTTAATGGGTTAAATGCAGAATAACCGTAGATAATTGTTTTCTTCATATGTTCGCCCTTTCGTAAGTAATTAAATATAAAAAAATCAAATTTTTCGCTTCACCAATTATTCAACTCACCAAAGTTCTCAATCAAAAATACATTTTTCCTGCCATTATTTCTGCTTGTACTGCAAAGTCACCATTATGCGTATAAATATTAATTAATTAATTCTGTATAAATTGTATTTCAATTATTTTTGTTTAAATAGTAAAGCAATTAAAATTAATTTTTCTAGAATATTATAACATATCTACCACAAGTTGTCAATATTGATTACATTTTTTCTTAAAGTTTTGCTGTATGATTACAATAAATGTTAGACAATTTATAACAAAGGCAGCGGAACTGTATGGACCTGTGTTATATAGTTCACTTCATTATTTGTTGTTAAGGTCATATCAACAGTAGTAGTTGCAGGCATTATGACATCAATGTGTGTTATCACATCTGAAATTGGCGATTTTAACAAAGCAAGAAAAATTTTTGAAAGCCATAAAAACTACATGGCGCTCGACTTCATTTCAGATGGCGATTACAAAACTGCTGTAAAAAACACGATATAACAGCTATACGTGATTATAAAATTATCGGATATAATGCATATGAAAAATACAAGTCAGATTTTCGGATATATATTACTTTGATAATCGTATCACTTATATTGCTTATGCTGATGATGATATATTACATCCTGATAACCACACTTTTAATAAGATTTGAGTATTGAAGCATCCCCTTCTGAAAACGTATACAGTGGAGTTGAAACTGCAAGTAAACATAAACATACAACAAATGTCATAACCTTTCTATACATTATAACTCCTCCTTATCAGATTATGCGACATATAGGAATAGTATTTCTTGACATTTTAACTGATTATATGTATAATAATATAAGTAAGGTTTTTTAGCCTTAAATTTTAAGTAAAGGAATCAAAAACAAATGAAAAACATCATCAAAAAAATCACAGCACTAACTATGGCACTTACTCTCTTCGGAAGCGGCGCAGCTATAACTAAGACGATTAGTCCGGAATCAGTTAATGTCGGTATCACCGCAGACGCAGCATGTAGCCACAGTAATCCGCGTGCTACGTACAAAAGCTGGTATACAGAATACGAATTACCCACGGGGGAAACTCGTTTTAATTTGTGGAAATTAAAATGGGAGCGCCAATGGTCTATCCACGAAAAAAGAGCAGTAGAATGGAAATGTTCTTCCTGCGGCGCTCGTTTATTTACTACATATCAGACTAGAACACGAATAGAGTGGAGATAAAAAAAAGAGTTTGCTTTCGGGTAATGTCATTAAGCTAAGAAAACATAAATAGTCACAGGAATCAGAAATTGATCATGTGACTATTTTTTTATGAATATAATTTAAATTTTCGAAAAAAGGTATTGACAAAAAGGCAAAAATGTACAGCGAAGCCAATCAGATATACGCATCTGATCGGAGGGGATACCGTGCAAAATTACTGTAATATTTAAAAAAACAAGCTTAATATGCTTATCAAGAATAGTTCTCATTACATTATGAGGTGTGTTACTCGTCCTGCCACTGCTGCCATCGAACACGGCTCACAAATCGCTGATAGGTTTTCTATCATTCGTTCTTGGGAACAAAAAAAGACTCGATTCCAGCGTTTTCACATTTCGTGAAAAACACTAAAACCGAGTCCGAAACTTTGTGTACTATTTTTGTTTGTAAAAGCTGCTATTTGCTTGTATATCGACCTATTTCTACTCCAAAATCTGTTCTTGTGAGAGTTCAAATCCAGCCAGAGGCCTATAAATCCCCAATGTCATACTTCATTTTTTAAGAAATCGCCCGAAATTCAGGCAGCAAAAAATCCCGATATTTCAGGCTTTTTCCTGCATGTCATACTTTTAGTCATGCACATATGTAAATTTATGACTAAAGAGATGACATACGACAAATGGCTATTTTTCGTACTTTGTCAAAACAATCATATCAT
>AUXO013272364.1_pt1 | contig 25297 bp, 34 predicted proteins | sample 768731 | NCBI WGS metagenome assembly AUXO01 (sample SAMN02715735, study PRJNA202380) | gut metagenome | biome: sheep rumen | host: Ovis aries | place: New Zealand: Palmerston North | reverse complement strand
TATACCTACTTCTATAGATATCTCTGTAGTCTACTTCGTCATCGTCATAGTAATCATAATAACCTCCATAGCCGCCATAAGCGCTACTTCCTGAGGTATACGGAGTGCTTCCTCCGCCAGTTGCGTATGATGGAGCTGTTGTTTTCGTTCCGATAGAAGTAGAAGAAGGTGAGGAAGACGTTTTATCTTCCTCGTTGTTATCCTTCTTTTTCCCGGACTTCTTTTTCCACCAATCGCTATAATAGTAACCTCCTCCGGCCCACTTATTATAATGAGACATATCTGTTAGTATGAAGAAATAGTTTTATATACAGTAGATCTTTCACCTTCACCCTTAGTACCTTCATAGAGCGGCAGATAAATCATTTCCATAGCCTTAGCTAAGTTCCAACCATCTGACACTAATTCTGCTACCATAAGAGTCTCTCGGATAGATAGAGATACAGAAATTTCCTGCTTAGTGCATAGAGATCTAATATTGTTTGCAATCTTTACAATAAGCTCTGCATTCGTTTTTTCAACTCCTGTTCTTGCCATTAAGACACCAACCTCTTCTTTTGCAGGAATACAACCAAGCTCAAGAGGGAAGAATCTATTAACAAGAGCCCTATCCATTGAATTAGCACCACTATATTCAGCACCAACATTAGCAGTAGCAATGAATGTTACTTCTGGGTTAATATCAATCTCTCTTTCACCAGAACCACAAGCGATTTCAATATTTAGATTTCGTCTGTCATCAAGGCAAGAGAAAAGAATATTCATTGTAGTAAGTGGAGCTCTGGAAAGTTCGTCAAGAAGAATTACACAGGGTTCTTTAATAACCTGAGTAAACTTTGCATAATCGAATACCGAAGCACCTTTTTCTAGTCTATGAACGCCAAGGAGAGATGAGATCGGATCAAGCATAGTTCCCATATCGAAAATATGCAGTTTCTTTCCCATTCTCTTACAAATCTCTCGAACAACACTAGTTTTTCCAGAACCGGTTGGTCCTATAATCATAGTATTGACGTGAGATTGAATATTTCTAACTAAGATTTGCCAGTCATTATCAGAAACATAGAATCCTTCTTTAGCTTTTGGGGCCGCAAGAGACTTATCTCCTATAATTTTTTCAAGGAGAGTAGGTTCTTTTGGTTCTGAAGGAGCCGTAGTTTCAGCAGTGGCTGGGTCCTTGATGTCCTTTTCTTCTTTAGTAGCTTCAGCTGTTTCTTTAGCAAGCTTTTCTTTTAATGCTTTATATTTTTCTTTAGCTTCCGTCGTAGCCTTACTTGCAAATCCGTCGGCCTCAACGAGATATACATCTCCAGCCTTATAATAATCAGCTCCAGAAGAAAGACTGACATATCTCATGGAGTAGGTATAAAAGATAGCTCCTACTGGTTTTCCATCAGTCACTGAATGATTACAGGCAACGTTTAAGCTGGTGTCTAAATCTTGACCGGGAAGTACAGTAATTTTTTCTTTACCTTTTTTCGATACTTTAGTTAAAAAATATATCATATCTTTAATTTTTTAAAAAAATTTTTATCTATTAATGAGGAGCTTCTTTAACTCCTCAATAGTAAGAATTTAAGGGGATGAAATAAAAAGCTGGAAATAAATCCAGCTTAATAATACTAAATAGCAATACCTCCTCTCAGTCTACCGTTGAATAGAGATGGTGCATTTCTAGTTCTCAGAACTAAGACCAGCGATTCATCACCAGAATACTTGTCTTTTATTACAAGAAAGTCTGGTTCTGCCAGGTCATCAGGCGACCAGATAACCTCACCAAGGCTTGTTGTCATGCCCCTATAAAGATAGGAGCTGCTTGTGTGAAGTTTATAGCAATATGAATAATCGCTTTCTTCTATGAGAATACCAGGAAGCTCATAATTTTGGGTCTCCTTGTCGATATCCTTATGTTTCCCTTCCCATATATCCATATCAACCTGAAGCTGCATCCAAGAATACAGGTCAAGTTCGGCAGGCTTGGTTTTAATAATATCTTTAACGGTTTTAATATATTCCTTTCCAACGCCATTAACTTTGAGAACGTCATAGCAATACTTAGCTCTAGGAATATTGAGATTAGACCTATCATCTATATCTCCAAGGATATTAACCTCGTCTACGATAGCCTTTAAGATATCTATGGTAGATATTTCAAGAAGGTCAACTTGTTCCAGAACCTTTTCTTTCTTTTCAGGGTCGATAAGGTTATCGTTGATATACTCATTGATGGCTTCTGGATAAAGGTTTCCAAATTCCTGGACATATCTGATACGGCCAGGTCTTGAAATCAGGTTCTCATTGATGCTGAGGGTATTTGTAGTTAGGATATAAAGCTTCCTAGACTTATTATATACACCATCAATCATTTTGAGAAGAATTTCCTGTTCCTCTCCAGTAAATGTCTTTTCAGCCTCGTCAATGAATATAATACATTCAAACTCTAGTGCCTGAATGAAATCCAGAATCATTCCATCGTAGGTATGATTAACTAGAATAACTGGAAGTTTTAGGTCATTACAAAGAAGTTTAGCGCTAACGGTTTTCGGGATTGTTATCTCTAGAGCTTTTTATCTCTAGATTCTAATACTTCATTTTGTATTAGCCCGGCGTACATTTTCTTCCACTCTATGGTTGGGAAGGAGAACGCTCTTGGGAAGATTATATTCCATTTTGGGTTCACTTCCTACGCTCTACAGTACTGAAGACTTATTACTTTCTTCAGTTACCTCGGTATTAGCATCTCAGCCTTCACCGATTTCGCTCTCTAAAAATTCTGCTAATTCCTTAGCAGAACGGCAAAATTATTACCAGTTCCCTTGGTTCCATTGTAGATGATACCTAAATTTTTATTATTATCGACATATAAATCAGAGTTCCAGATTTTCTTAATCTTTTCGAACATATCCTGTCCTCCGAAGTTATAGATCTTATAGTCAAATTTGAATTTGTCATCAATTTTGACCAGACCTAATCTCCTATCATTAAGATTTGGACTCTGATAAATTTGCCATACTCCTGGTCCAGGAGTGTCATGCAGCACTATCTCTCCTACTATAGGATAGAATATACCACCTTCATTTAACCATCTTTGACTTGCCATGATTAATACATATTATTTAATAACATTCCTAAATCAAGATAATCAATTCCACATGCCTCAGCCGCAACCATGTCTTTATTACTTTGTCCAGCTAGACCAGAATAAATTCCAACATAAATTGCTTCTTTAAGGTTTGTGATTATTCCACCACTATGAAGAATTGATGCCATAAGGTCTTGTTTTGGTTGACCTATAAGAGTTTGTGCTAATATTCTACAGCTCCCCGGAGGCAACTGAAGAAATGCACTCAGACAACAACAGAAATATTCTAATGTCTTTACCCAGGCCTCATCACCGTTTGTATTTGGGATAAGATTTACAGGAATCATTGCATAGACCTGTTTTGGGTTAAAGGCAGCCAGTTTTTGCCAGACTTCAAATCTCGGTTTAAGATCGTAAATATCTCTTGGCAAAAATCCGGGCCTTCCTTGAGAATCGTACGTTTCTACAATACAATCCAAGAAATCACAGAATATAACTTTCTTGTCTCTATTAATTGGTTCTTTCTGAGAATTAGAACCGCTGCTTCCCCATATAGACCCAGAAGAATTGCCTCCTCCCCATATAGGTGGATTAGTTCTCTGTTGCCATGGACTAGGACCTCCACTTCCAAATCCTGGGGTAAATGGTGAAGATGATGGACTACCAAACCCACCGCTAGGCGATGTACTAGGTTGACCAAAAGCACTGCCTGTTGTCATAGTATTGTTTCTAATTTGTTTTTCTTTATTTTCATTATTTTCATCCAAGGCAGTTTCGAGCTCTCCTTCATCTTCATCGACGTCTTCTGATATATCATCATCGTCATTGTCGTCTGAATCATAGTTAGGAGGAATATATTGCTTAGTTTCTTCATCTGGCCTCTTTACATCATCAAAAAATCCGCTTCCCATTTATTCAGATTTATTTTCTTCTATATGAGACTCGTTTTCTTTCTTCGGCTCTTTTCCAGACTTGATAAATACATCTCTCATTAGACAAGACATATTATCCATTCTACAGTTCAAATGGTCTGGGGTATAATAGTCACACCAACCGCTGCAGAAATTATCTACAACAGTATCGATAGAAACTAGGCGCTTGTTTTCTAATATTTTTTGATAAACATCGGGCTTCATTAGATCTGCCATCGTTTTTTCGATAGATCCATCTTTTGGAATCAGATCTAAATCTTCATGCTCCGGGTCTTCCAAACCAACACCACCACAGAAATCTATAAAAGATACATCGGGGTTTTCAGGATCTTCCGGATGTGGCACGTAATCACATATTTCAGCATATGGACACTTGTCAGTACACGGAATTCTTCCTTCAGTTGTTGGAAGATTGTACTTTGTAAACAAAAGTTCTCTCTCACCTTTCGGTGTTTTTACTTTTATTTTTCTGAGTTTGTCAATCATAATATTAAATTTATCTCAGATATAAGGAATCAAGGGCAGACAGCAAAAAGGATAGTATTACAGTCTGGTCTAAATGTAAATCTTTCACCTCCTGGAAGTTCATAGTCCTCCAATACTTTTTTAGCTTCTGATTTTAGAGTTAGAGTGGACGGATTAAATACTTCAACTAGAATATGGCATCCATGTGGTGTATCTATAATAGCAGTAACTACTATATTGAGTTTTTGAAGAAATTCTATTATAGCACCCTTATCTTCAATCTTATCTACGTCAAGCATCCAGTTAGGTTTTCCTTCTAGATTTTTAGCTCTAACAAGATCTGATAAAGCTAATCTATTTGGAATATCCCAGGCTCTTTTATATTCACCGGAGTTAATTCTTTTTACATACTCTAGGGCACATTGTTTTGCTAGCTTCTCTAATGATTTTGGTATAAGGCTAATATATGCCCTAGCATTATAATCTTTACAGGCTTTTATAATTGTCGGAAGATGTAGGTCTAAATCTTTCATTGATGTTACAAAACACTGATATCTTTTTATATCAGACCTATCAAGTTCCGGATTTTCTTTCTTCCTCTGAATAACCTGAATATAATAGAAAATCCCTTCTCTAAATTTAAGAAGGGACTTTATCGTTTTTATATTATCTACTATCATACTTCAAATTTAGACTTATATACTTTCCAGAAAACGTTTACATAATTTAATCCGGAAATAGGATATTTAACTACGACGTTTTCAATCTTCGTATTTCTCTTGTCAGAAAATTTTAGAGTTTTCCCAAGAATGAGCCTGAACTTAAGATCGCGAAGTCTCTTAATTCTCTGTATTTTTTCATTTTCCCAGTAATCATAAGACTCTAGGTATGTTCTGCCAGATAAGTTATGGTTTTTCTCAATATCTTCAACAATAGCCTTTATGATAGGATTAGTAGAAGGACTATTATTGATTGCATTGGTTATCTGGAGAGAAGGGTCTTTTGGAAGCTGAGGAATATTTCCAGAAATTTCATAGGACTCATAGGAAGACTTTACGGGGACTGCTGTTGTCTTTGGAATATACTTGTTTCCATAAATTCCAAGACTATGTAGGAATTTTTCTTTTTCAGAAATTGCCTCGTCATCCATCTTCTTAGGACAGACCATCAGCTTCTTTCTTTCCATCAAATCCTTCTTTGCTGCCCATATAGAGCCAATTCTAGCATATTCAACAGAAACCTCTGATTTAGCAAGAAGCCAGGAGGTAATGTTTCTGGTCTCTCTGGCAGAAATTACAGGGAGTTTTTCAAGATTAAGAAGGTATTCGTCATCATAAACTAGACCCATCTCGATAACCCCAGCATTTCTAAGTTTCTTAATTAGAGACTTGTTGCTAGTTTTAATTCCAAGCTTCGTACTCCATGCAACACCATCTTTGACAATGCAGAAAGAACGAACACTCTCTAAATCTAAAGAACTAGGAATTCCATAAGAGTTTGTTGGAATTGCAACCGTTACCATAGACTTATATGAAAGACTAAGGTTAGCTCTGGTTCTATTTCCAACGATACCAATAACCTCACACCACTTGTCTGGTATTAATGTTCCGGCGGATATAACTCCTCTTGTGATTCTTTTATAGCTTCCGATGAGAGCCGGGTCAGTATAAATCCTCACATCACCGGCTTCAATAAAATCTTTAAGAAGTTGATAGATGCTATATTTTCTCGATCCATACTGATAGCAATATGTTCTTACAGACGCTTTTGTTCCTTTTCCCATCCCAGAGGTAATAGAATCAATGAGACGATAAAAACTTCTAATCATCTCAGTTCCATATGATTCATAAAAACCATTAAGGACGTTTCCATATCCACAAGCATGACACAGAAGCTCAGCTGTGTCTAAGTGAACAGGATATAGTGCTTTTACCCACTTAAGCATCACATCTTTTTCCAGTCCCGTATACTTTTCTTTTGTTACCTTTGTCGTTCCTTTCTCAATTGCCCAAGCTTCAGAAAACTTTAGCTTCTTGACACTTGAAGGAATCGTAACTGTATCCGACGTGACTGGAAGTATTGCAAACTGATGTGTTCCGGGGGAGGTTAGGATTAATTTCTGATACTTGAGCTTATTTTTATCAATCCCAGTAATCTCAGTATCCCCTTTTGTAAAATTTAATTCTACAATACTTAGTTTGGAGTTGTTAATTTTAATCATATTATTTAACTTTTATTCTCATAAGTAAGGAAATAAAGGAGGTCTTATATTTTGACCTCCGTGTGAATAGTTTACGATTATAGTATAAAAACACAAAAACAATGAAAGAGCAGAAAACCGTAAACTATAGTGATTTCTCATAGATAAGGAATTAATGCCTTATACATGAGATTTTAAAATTAAATTATTATGATTAAATTACTTATTGTTACATTATTTATTCTTGGCTTTCTCTTATTGATTATGGGTTTTGGCAAGAATATTAAGAAAACAAGTAGCGGATTTAATGAAATTGAAAATGAAGCATCTTATCTTCATAGATTTCAGACTTATGATGGCCACCCATATTCTAAACATCTTTCTAGAGTTGCAGAAATAGCTAAAGAATATTGGAGCTTTTATGGAGATGACCCAAAACTTCATGAAGCTCTTTGGATGGCTGCTTGGTTTCATGACACTATTGAAGATGTTCCCTCTTATTCTTATAATGACCTCTTAAGATATGCAACTAAGTTCTTTGGAGAAGGAGACAAGTTTTATGCAGAAATGGCAGCAGATATTGTCTATGCTTGTACTACTGAGAAAGGAAAGAATAGGGCGGAAAGAGCGAATGATAAGTATTACAAAGGAATACGAGAGACCGGATATGCACCGTTCATTAAAGCATGTGATAGACTTGCTAATATAGAATATGCAACTAAGATTCACTCTTCTATGGAAAAAGCTTACAAAAAAGAGCTACCAGATTTCCTTAAGAAGATTGAAGCTCCAGATAATCCTATTCCACCAGAGCTTAAAGAAAAACTATGTCAATACCTGGAGGCTTAAAAGAACATTTTACAGGAACCGGAAGACACAAAACTCCTAAGAAATCTTTTGGGTCTATAGAAGAAGCAAATCTATTTATGGACTCAAATGGAATTAAAGGAAAGACTGCATATCTCTGTAGTTTTTGTGGCAAGTATCATATAGGAGGCTAGGATGAAAATTTATACAACTTATTTTGGAAATCTAACAAATCTACCTGACAGTGTAATTCCAATAGCCGTCTGTGGCAGCTGTAAATTTTGGAATGGACTAAGATATAAAGCCCTTGCACCTAAGTATTGGTGGTGGAAGATTTGGAAAGATGAAGGAATGAATACTGACTATTATACTCAGATGTATAAAACCACAGTCCTAGATACACTTATTCCCCTTTCCGTTGTTAGAGACTTAGAAACTCTATCAGGAGGAAAGGACGTGGCTCTTGTATGTTATGAGGTGCCCAATGCATTTTGTCATCGCCATCTTATAGCATCTTGGCTTAATGAGGCTGGGTATAATGTTGAAGAGTGGATTAATTGATGGACTTGGAATTTTTTGGCTCTTTTGGTTATACCTATGAATCATCATTAGATTATAAATTACCAATTCAGGAATCTCTTAAAGATTATGAAATTTCTGGTTGGGTGGCTCTGGATGATTCTGATGAGCTTTGGTTCTTCCCTGGCTCTGACAATATTCCAACTAAAGAGGGTGGAGAATGGATAGGTCTTAATCCGACTCACTTACAAAAAAGATTTTCAAATATGCCGCCAAAAGATTTAAAGACTATACCCGAATTTATAACATTTACAGTAAAGTAATCATGATTCAAGAAAGATTAGGAGAGCTTATTAAAGAAGCTATGAAGTCTGGTGATAAACTTAGACTTGAAACACTACGTTCAATTAAGACAGCAGAAATGGAATATCGGACGGCCAAGAATGCAAAGCCTCTAGATGAATCGGCCGAAATTGGTATTCTTAGAAAAATGGTTAGTCAGAGAGAAGATGCCGCCGCTGAATATGTCCGTGGCGGAAGAGAGGACCTGGCGGAAAAAGAACTCAAGGAAGTAGAAATTATCAAAGAGTTTCTCCCGGCCGAAATATCCAGAGAGGCTATTGAGGAGGCTGCTAGAGAGATTATTGATGTCAAGGATAAGAAGCTGATGGGAAAATACATCAAAGCTCTTAAAGACGAATTTCCTACCGCCGATGGAAAGAAGATAGCAGAGACAGTAAAATGGATTCTAGATGAGGCCTAATAGAGACTGGGAATATAGGAAAATCAAAGAAACCGACGATAATCACCTAGAAATCTTTAAGGCAATGAGGAAAGAAGAGAAAGAAGAGGTTCAATCTATTCTGGAAAGTTGCCCTGGACTTAAAGAATATATAGAGTCTGGAAAAACATATCAGGATTTCTTAGATGAATACGAAACTCTTGGGTGGGATATTAGATATAGTCAATTTAAACTAGTCTGGGAAGAACACCTAAGAGATACTATAGATGACCCTCTGGAAGTTTATCACAGAATTTGTGATAGGGCTCCAGAAAAAATACCAGACTATATTATTTGGAAACACTATATCAAAGAAGTTCCAGATAAGTATAGAAAGTGGGGATTTGCTTTATACTTTAGTGATAATGATTTTGGGACGGTAATGGAAGGAGCAGGAAATATACTGGGAAAAACTTATTTAGATAACCTTAAAGATCTATTGAAGTCTGCTATTATCTTTGAAAATATCTCCCAAAATACTATCGCTGAAGAATGTAAAGAAAAGCTTGACAAATATTTTAATTCAGAGAAAATTAAGGAGTTCTTAGTTTCTGTATATCCGACAGCAAACTTTCTTGTAAGCTGGAATTATAGGGATAAGGCGGATACAGAAGAAGAGGTAAAGTCAGATCTAAAATATCTCAATCTTCCAGGAGCTAAGATGAAGATTGGAAATCTTGATGAACTGAAGGAATGGATTAAAGCAGAATTTAATTGGGGTCAAGGTGATACTTGCTGGTGTAATGGAGAGATGCTTTTAGTTTATATCAATGACAATGATCTAACCGTTACTACTTGGTAAAAAAAATAAGAGTGGATTATATAAAGTTCCACTCTTTTATTTTTTCTTCAACCTCTTCTTGCGTTTCTACAGCTTTACCAAGGTCTATCATTAATTGTTCTACACGGCTGGTACTCTTAATTTTAGCACGTTCTAGAAAGGTTTTATATGTTTCTTTATAGTTATTAGTGAGACTAGATAACCAGAACTGTCGTTTTCCATATTTAGATTGAAACTCTATTGTTCTCTCTTTTGAATCAAGATCTATAGTAATATTGTATAATCTATTATTAACAAAAATATCATTTGGGTCATTTATATCAGGTGTTGTATAATCTGATAAATCAACTAGATACCTGAGTCTGATTAGGCTTGTAATTCTAGTAACCAAAAACTGTTCTATATCTCTATCTTCAATTTCTTCCAAATATAGACGACCATAACCTCTACTTCTTCCTTCAAAATAACATATTAATTCAGTCAATGTATATTCTTTCATATCAAATATAAGGTTTTGCTTGAATTGTGGTCTGAATCTCTTATATATGAGAGTTCTATTGATATAGTCTCTCTTAATATATAAGAATATTTAACTTAATTTTATAAATATGAATGATGAGTTTAATAATTTAGAAAATCCAGATGAAATTAAACTGTTAAAATTTCCAGAAGCTATCAGACTAAGGGTTGGAATGTATTTGTCTGGAACTGATACCTGTGATACTCTCTTACGAGAAATCATAGATAACTCAGTAGATGAATGCTATCATTCTGCACAAAATATAATTATTGATAGATATATGAATGGTTATGCGATGGTTGCAGATGATGGAAGAGGAATTCCGATATATCCTTCTTCAGAATTAAAAGAAGATGGAACTCCGATTATTCAGGCTGATCTTTCAATAAGCACCCTACATTCTGGTTCTAAATTTACTGATAGTAAAGTAGCAACTGTTGGAATGAATGGGGTAGGCAGCTCGGCCGTATGTGCTGTTTCGGAAGACTATATACTAATGTCTAGAATAACTCCGCTGAATTGGGATAGATCTACAAAAGAAGTCTATGATCTTTGGAATAATTCTGGACCTAGAAGTAAGAAAGACTTATTTTATATTGTTTGGTATAAAAAAGGTTATAAATACTTTGAAGGAGCGCTAAAAAAGACAGACATAGAAAAGGCAGTTTTTGGTAAGAAATATGAAAAACAGCTCCCTTCTGGCATGTCTACAATAGTTCTATTTAAGCCGGATCCAGGAATATATGAACCAGCTGTTATAAAGAAAATGGCAGTTCCAATTCAGAATCTTCAATATTTCTTGCTTATTCTTGAAAAATTCTATAAAAGAAAAGCAACTATTAATGTAGAAGGAACTGAACTTACTGGCTCTGGTTTTATTGGATATGGTTTTGAATTTATGAAAAGAATAATTCCAGAGGATACAAGCATGAATGAATATATTGATGTATTTGTATCTTTTGGTGTTGATGAAGAACTGAGCCCGAAGGAATATTGTGGTTCTGTTAATTCACTTGTTGTAGATTCAGGTGTTCATATTAATTATGTAGAAGACTGTTTTGTCCGAGCTCTACGTGAAACTTATGGAATAAAACATAGATATGTAACTAATGGACTTAAGATGTGTGTTGTGGCTTTGGCAGCTGAAACAGTATTCAATAGTCAGACTAAAGAAAGATTAAAGAATTTTGCTAAAGTTAAACAATCTGATTTTGACCCACTAGTTAAAGAGTTCCAGAAAATCTTTAAGAAAAATCCTGACTATTGGGATGCACATGTAGATAGACTGAATTATCTCGCTGATTCTATGAAAAACTTAGGGGCTGCAGATAAAGCTCAGAAGATTATGGATGAAGCAGCAGGTCGAGGGGTGTATAAGGCTAAGACTGAAATGATTGAAGGACTTAGTGATGCTACTGCTGGACCTGGAGATAGATGGAATTGTGAAGCATTTATAGTTGAGGGTTTATCTCCAGGTGGTTCTCTAAAGGCTGCGCGGAAAAATACTAAGTATATAGCAATAATTCCGTTACGTGGTAAAGTTAAAAATGTTTCTGAAAGTAATGCTGACCAAATGATGGATAACAGAGAGTTATTTACTATATTTAGAGTTATTGGGCTTGGAATAGATGTAAATAATGTTACCACAGGATGTCAGACCGCCGAAGAAGCATATGAGAAAATTAAAAAATATTCAAGATTTGGCAAAGTGATTATAGCAACGGATAAAATATAAAGTTGTCCTAGTATATAGAAATATATACCGTATAATCCTATTGTTGCGGGAAACTCCTGTTAAGCAAATAATACTAATTTAGCTCGTTAGTAATAACTTATTTGATAGGGACAATCCGCATAACTATGATAAAATATTAGATGGTTTGTGATGAGTGAAGAAGAAAGATTTAATTCTCTATTATCTAAAGATCCATCACCAGGTATTAAAAATAGGGTATTAAAAACCGGAAGAGACTTTTTAATACCTGGATGGGTATTTAATAGTAAAGAAGAATATGTCAAAGTAACTTATAAAAACATTAAAAGAAGAACTCCTGAAAAGTACGGAATAACTGGTCAAATTATATATGATATATTGGTTCTCGGATTAATTAATATTAATAATAGACCAAGATGTCCTATATGTGGAGATTTATGTACTTATGAGTGCTTTTCCAGGGGATATTCAGCTACGTGTGGAAAAAAGATCTGTATTAAAGAATCAATCAAGAATAAAGTTAAATATCTATGGGGCGATTCCGAATACAGAACTAAACAAACAGACTCTCATAAGGCCTGGTCGGAAAAAGAAGAAAACAAAGAAAAGATGAGAATTAACTCATTAAATGCTTGGAAAGATGAAGACTACAGGGCCCGACAAACAATAGCGCATAAAAACTTGGCGTCTTTTGATAAAAATAAAGAAAAGATGAGCAATATAACCAAAGAGATGTGGAAAAATGATAAATACCGAAAGAAACAGGTTGAGTCTCACAAAAACTGGGTTATTAATAATCCCGATAAGATATTATGCGGTAAAAAAGGAGTTATTATATGTTCTAAGTCTAGTCTTGGAGAGATTACATATGATAGTCAATGGGAAAAAGATTTTATAGGACTATGTAATTCCTTAGATTCTGTGATAACGATTGAAAGGTCTTCTATAAAAATTCCATACATATTTAATGGTGAGACTAAATACTACTTTCCTGATTTTATTATAAAAACAGAAAATGAAGTATTGTTAGTAGAGATTAAATGTGATTGGTTATTAAAGACTGATGAAAAAACTAAGATAAAAACAGAGACAGGAGAGGCTTTTGTAAAAGAAAACAAAGTCTATTCCAGATATTTAGTTTTGACAAGTAAAGAGTTATATATAAATCCATCTTGTACAATTCTAAATATAGAAAAACTAAAAGAGCTAATAGAAAATAAATCATAGTTAACAACGACTATCTCGAAAGAGAGTAGGGTGACAAGTCTTTATGGTCATTCGAAAGATAGGACATCTGACCAGGTTATGCTGAAGATGAAAATATAGTCTGATCACGCTGGGAAACCGGGTGGAGATTTAATATCTCATATTAGACATAGGCAGTCTAATATAAACATAATGGCAGATGAAGATGGCCTAGCAATACAAAACGGCCTTCTTTATGCTATAAGTAAGTTTGCCAGATTCTTACTTGATTTTCAACTAATTTATGTTGCAGAGTCTCCAATCTTCGAACAGGGTGGACAATATTTCTATCCATCCGACCCAAGACAACCAGGAACTCAATTCCCGGTAGGTCTGAATCCAGCTAAACATTTTAGAAGATTCAAGGGTTTAGGAAGTTTAGATAGGGAAGACGTTTATAATGCATTCTATGATACTTCGAAGAGAAGATTATTTAGGGTATCTACAGATGGTATTGATTTCGCTATGAATTTAGTGGAAGATATTAATGCTAGAAAGAAACTTCTATATGACAAAGGAATTCTTAGTAATCCATATAATTTTAAAGATTTATAATATATGCCTAGAGGAAGAAAAAAGCAGTTAGAATTACCGCAAGTAACTTCAGAGCAACTAACAAAACCAATAGGACAAATTGCAGAAGAGTGCTATACATATTATGGAGCTTATGTAAATAATTTCAGAGCTATCGCAAATGTAGCCGATGGAATGAAAGTGTCTTATAAGCGACTGATATGGGCAGCACTACAATATCCGAAGGGTCAAGATATTCCGACTATGAACTTAATTGCATCTCTTTCAAAGTGGCACCCTCATGGTACTACTGGTTGTGAAGGACTTAATGCAAATCTGGTAAATTCAGGAGTTTTTAGTGGTCATGGATTTTTTGGAAATAAGCAGATAGATGGGGTTGAAAATCCACATGCTGCAACTAGATATACCAAGAATAGACTTAGTGATCTCTATTGGGGAATCATTGGAGATATTGTTAAAGAAGTCCCTATGATTGAATCCCCTCAGGGTGGTATAGAGCCAGTTCATATACCATTACCATTACCTCTCTGTCTTTATCTTAAGGGAGGTCTGGTAAGTGGCTTAGGAGTTGGTGTTATGAGCGAGTATCCAAATTTCTCACCTAGATCTATGTTTGAGGCTTATAAAAATGACAACCCTGACCTTCTTGAGCCGAATATTGATATCTTTATTGATAAATCAAATTCAGAACTTAGAAAATTATGGGAGACTGGTAAAGGAAGGGTAATATATTCTTATAAAATCTCTAGAAAAATATCTGATGATGGAAAATCTGAAGGAATACTTTTTGAAGGAGATACTGCAATATTTACCCCTAAGCTCAAACAGTTCAAAAAGCTAGTAGCAGATGGAAAGATTTATATAGAGGATATAACTGATGATTCTGGTCCTAAGCTTTTTGTAGGTAAAATTCCAGGAGCAAAAGGAATTACTATCGATGATATAGAAAAGATAGCCAGAAAATGCTGTTATGATGCTACAACTTATCAGCTTAATGTAACTAATGGAGAGACAACTTTCAGAATACCGTTAAAAGCGTGGATAGACTATACTTATAAAAATTATGTTGGTCTGGTTACGGAGGTTAATAAGAAGAGGATTGAGAAGTGTCTATTCGATATTAAAGTACAAGAAGCCTTACCACTTGTAGCTGACTATATACTTAATAAAAATCCTAAAGCATCCGATAGCGAGTTACAGAGGGCTTTAGGTATTCCGGCCGAGATTATTGATGTTGTAATGGGGAAACCGATTTCATATCTTAGAAATAACAAAGATACGGCCGATAGAATAAAAGCCCTGAAGACTCGCTTAAAGGAATTAAAAGCTTTCGATCCAATAAAGTATACAGAAGAAATTATAAATCAGCTATGACAAAGATGGAAAAGTCTATTGTAGAAAAAACAGCTGAAAATATTATTGCTGGAAACTCAATGATACTGAAAAAATCTATGGTAAGAAGAATAGAAAGTCTTATCGATGATTTTAATAGCTGGTGGGATCAGAAGGGAAATTATGAGAAATGGTGCCCAGATAAGAAGTGGTATTTAAGTCCTCCTCCTTCCACGTATTTTACAAACATATATTATAATGATGAAGGGAAAGATTAAATATTTTTCATTAGAACTAGAACACGGACAAAAAACTTTTCCTATAGAGTGGGATAAGTTGCCAGATGATGTAGTAGAAAAATGTGAATCTAAGGCAATACATGATATAAAAACCTATTCTATCAAGGACGAAAAGATAAAAACAACTTCTGTCATATTCTTCTTAGAGTTATCCTCAGAAGAAGTTGAAAATATAAAAGATAGAGAGTCTGTGGAAGATACAAAGAACAATATTATTTATATTATATGATTTACTTAGAGGGCTTAGAATCTATAATTGAGTCTGTATATCTAAATGACCGACTTTCTGATAAAATTGGAGAGTGTAAAGTACTAGTTAATCCTGGAAATATTAAATACCTCACTGGAAGAACTATTATACTTACAGGAAATAAAGAATATCCAGAAGAAAAAATATCAAAACTTTATGATAATGGTTGTAAGATTATATCAAGAACTTATACCTCAAATCCCAAAATCGAAGTTCAGCCATATATTCTAAGATTATCATTTGGTATAATGTGGAATGGGAGGATTATAAATACATGCTTAGATACCTCAGACCTCCTAGATTCAGAAGATATTGTTTATAAGTCGGGAGTCCTGTATTTCCCAAAGATATATGACCCGACTATTTCTATATGTGATTCATATGGAAATTTAAATTGTATTGGATGGGCTTTACAACAGGTAGGAATGAATATTAAAACTGATACGCCTTTTGTAAATCTAGACATTCTTAAAACTGGTAAAATTTTTCTATAAAGGAGGGAATTTAGAAGCCCTCTTTTATTTCCTTACTTATGAAATATGTCAAAAGAAAGAGATTATTTAATAAATCCAGAACCATATATAGAGATAGAGCCATTAGATAAACTAATAGGACTTCCAGATATATTTATACTTGATAATGGAAATTTATATTCATTACCTGAATTAAGTGAGGTTGGGGATGGATATTTTATAGTACGAGATTGGAACACTGGAAATACTAAAAAATTATATAAAAATAAAATTCAAACTCTTATAGTCCCAGAAGTATTAGAGAGTTTATTTACAGACCTAAAAGTTATCCATAGGCTTGAAAGAATAGGGCCATCAATTTTTAGATATAAATCAGGAACATGAAAGAACCTTATGTAGAGGTGGAGATAGTTGACTGTTTAGTAAAAGCTAAACTTCCGATACTTGTGCTTGATAAAGTGACATTTAAGCTATATGAGTTTCCAGAATTTAATCAAGCCCATGACAAAATAATAGTAATAGATTATAAAGAAAGGAGAGTGGCATGCCTTCCGTATGATAAGACAAGATATCATCTATTAATTCAACCATGGATAGCAGAATTATACACGGACCTTACAATGTTTGGTATAGTAGAATTATAAAAAAAATAAGGAGAGAACCATTAAGATTCTCCCTCTATTTTTTCTAGCTCCTCTACGTATTTTCCCATAGAAATCATACACTTCTCTATTCTGCTATTTAGATACTTTATTCTTTTGTCCTTAATTTTTTGGCGTATCTTATCATTGTAATCTGGATCTATAAGTTCAGATTTTTTGATTCTAGCAAGATAGCTCCAAGTTCTTGTATCCATGGTAACAGTAAATCCTAGAACTATTGTCTTTGCATGTTTCTTATATCTAATTTCATTTAATTTTACATATTCTGGATCATCATAGTAGTATACGCTGTACCCTAATTTTTTTCTTTCACTATACTTAAGAAAATAATGGTCACTGATATAGTCTTTTATTTTATTCCATTCTTTTCTATATACAGTATTAGAAAGAACTATAGAACCAACACTATCACCTACTAAGTTATCTAGGAGATTAATTATTTCAGTCCCAGATTTAAGTTTTATTTTCGTTTTCATTATTTATCATTGATTTGTGAGCTGGCATTTGGAGATATTACCTGACATACAGCCTTCTCTCTAAATTCCTGAAGGCTCCTTGAATCACAGTAAGACATAGCACTTCTAAGGTATGAATCAAAATTTTCAGTCCAACCCGAGAGCGTATATTCTTTCTTAATTCCTAGGCTTTTTCCTTCGGCGGTTTTTAGGTTCGTATTACCCATGGCTTTTTGTGCTTCTTTAGTTGACATTCCATGATATATTAATTCCGAACCAAGTTCTTCCGCCGTTTTAGCAGCCTGAGCAAATAATCTTCCACACATCACATAATCTGCCCCTAAAGCCAAAGACTTAATAATATCCGAATACCATCCCATTCCACCATCTGCGATTATTTTACAGTGACTATGATAACGGTACTTCATTTCAGATATTTCAGAAATTAATGATGCGTACGGAAAATGGATTGCCGTCGAAGTAGAAGTCAAGCATCCGGCTCCACTTCCAACCCCGCATCTGAGAAAGTCAAATTCAGCTGCATCATAGAGAAGATAAGTTTGTGGATTACCTATATTACCTCCCATTAAAACAATTCCATCTCCAAACTTTTTCTTTAGTGCTTTCCCCAGGTCTATCTCCTCCTGCATACTTCCATTGGCTATATCAATTAAGACGTGAATCTTAAGCCCATCAGAAAATCCTATTTCTTCACAAGGATAGGGATTGTCAAGGAACCATCGAGCTTCATTAAGACTAAATGCGCAGAATACATCTTTACATAATCTCAGTCTTTCTGAAAATGAAATAGTTCTGGGTAAGATACATGAGATTTTATTATCCCAGTATGCTTTCCAATTAGTCTCATCCATAACAGAATCCATAGGTGAAGCAATTAATGGATACCAACCATCTTTTCCTTCAATACTTTTTCTGAAAGGACTGCATTCTTTTCTTGATTTAATACTAGTTGATACTGCAGGGATAACGCTAATATCCCGCAGTGAATAGAGCATAGTTTCTTTTAACATAATAATTAAATCTATCTACATATATAAGGAGATTGGTTCTTTAGGGGCGCAAAAAGAAAAAAAAAGAATCCGCCTTTGGGGCGGTAGTGGCGCTGGCAGTTGTGACTCGCGCCGATAATTCGGCGAACTAGCCTGGCCTAGGAGAGCCCGTGGCGGATTCTATGTTACAATCTTATCATATATAAGGAATTGATGGGATTTGAGACGGTGTATTTTTGAAATACCACTTTTTGCTATTATTGTGTTTTTATAGCCTTACTAATGTAAAACAATTTAAATTTATAACGTTATGAATGAAAAATTAGCTTTTATGAAGAAAGCATTTTTGTGGACCGCAATTGTTTCCGCAATTGCTTTTGTTATTATTGGTTTTGTTGCCCCAATTGAAGCAGGAATGAGTGTCTTTGGGCATATTATGAAATGCATCTTTATGTGGGCATGGGTTACAGTAATTCTTGAAGTTCTTATGTATACTGTTGGTCAGGTTGCCTATCATTGGAAAGATGACTATAAAACAAAGTATGGTAAGGGCTGGTTCTGGAAAGGAATTAAAGAAGACTTCCAGTATATCAAGGAACACACCACATGGAAGAAGGTACTTAAAGTCGTTGGAACTTATGTTATATTCTTCCTGGCATTCTTTGGTATTATAGCACTTCTTGAGCTACTTGTGCCGTAATTTAAAATATAAGGAGAGATTTTCTCCTTATTTTCTTTTCAAAATGTATGTTTTGGCGGTTCTGAAGGGGCCAAATTCTTATAAGAGACATAAAAATAACTTAAATTAAAAAAAATTATGAAGAAAATTTTTAGTATTATTCTTGCATTTGCTATGACGATTACGCTTGCAAATGCCCAGACCGTAGAAAAATCCGGCCTCTTTGAAAACACTTATGTAACTGTATCAGGTGGTGTTGTATCTAATACCCAGTTTGGAAATTTTACCAAAGATAATTGGTATAAAGTAAGTCCTTCTGTTGGGCTTGAGCTTGGTAAATATATTACCCCTGTTGTAGGGTTTAGTGTTGAAGGGATTGGCCTCATTGGAACAACCACTTCTAGAACTTTCTTTGATGAATCCGTAGTTCTAGGAAATGGAAAACTTAACTTCAGCAACTGGTTCGGTGGATATCCTGGCCAGCCTAGGAGAGTTGAAGTTGTTGGTGTTCTTGGTTACGGTTGGGGACATGATTATGCAGCTACTTCTTATGGTCAGTATAGAGCAAGTGATGGTACTGTCATTGTTGATGGGAGAAGCGACCAGGTTGTTGGCAAGAATGGTGTTCTTACTGATAAAAATTATACCGTCTATAAAGCTGGTGCTGAGTTAAATGTTAATCTCGGTAAGGAAAAAGCTTGGCAGATTAATTTCAGACCTAGTGTTCTCTGGTTCCATAAAGAAGCGGGAAATTTTGTCAGCACTCCTTTCCTAACAACAAAGAGAGATGCAAGATTCAACGTTCAGCTTGGTGTTACCTATAAATTTGGAAGTAAGGCTAAAGGACACAATTTCAGACTTTGTCCTTATAGCGTAACAAGAGCCGAGTATGATGAACTCTTTGCCAAATACAGCGAGCTTGTAGATCGTGAGCCTGAGGTTAAAGAAGTTTATAAGACTGTAACTGAGACTAAAGAAGTTGTAGTACATGACACTAAGGTTCTCGTTGGAAGTACGGTTATTACCTTTGGAATTGGTAGTGTTGCCCTTACTCCCACTGAAAGAGCTAAGGTTGAGCTCTTTGCTGAATCTCTTGACAATGATACCCTAATCCAGATTGTTGGTTCTGCTGATTCAAAAACTGGCAGTGAAACTAGAAACTTTGCCCTTGCACAGAGAAGAGCCGAAGTTGTAAAGAATATTCTTACCAACGATTATGGTATTGCTGAGGATAGGATTGAGACCCTAACTAGAATTGACGCTACAAAAGACGTTAATACTTCTAGAAGTGCTATCCTGACCCTTAATGTTAGATAAAAAGATTAGAGCCTTCGGGCTCTTTTCTTTATTTCCTTATATATGCTATGATAGAAAATTGTAAATTTGAAACTTGGAATTATAAGTACAATCAATTTTGTCCTTGTAAAATTTTAGGAATTGAAAAAACCGGAAATAATATCTTTGCTAGAATTCATGGATATTCCTGGACAGAGGATAGAGAAAGTGGTAATAAGATTGTGAAGGAAGAATTTGAAACTACCACTTATCTGGGGGCAATTAGAAATATAGGAAATAAGAGCCTAGACATTCTTTCAGTCTTCTCTCCAGGCACATATATTCAAGCCAAAGGATATAATGTAATAGTCGATTCTGCAGACTTTGATGATTCTGGAGATATTAGAGTTTATTACAAGTATATCGAAGAGACTGAAGGGAGACAAAAGCCTGATGGATGGGACTGGATTAATGCCAATGGTTATCAGCTTAAGAAAGTTAATAGTGGGTACAATTTTATAACCATTAGCCCCGAAGATAAAGTAGGGTTTAACGTATTTGTGCCAGAGAGATTATGGAAATATCGAAAATCCTGGTACTTTGAAGACCCTATTGATATTAAAGTGCAGGAATACTTAGAAAATCTGTGTGGATTTATAAGAGATGATGGGAAAACTTGGATGCACTATTTTAGAGAGAAGACCTCTGAAAAACATCTTGGTATTAAAGTTAGGCCTGATGGAAATCTAGTGTGTATCGACCAAAGTGACCCTAAAAATCCTAAACAGATGCCAGACCCTAAGAACCCAGACCAGGTATTTATGACTCAAGAAATAGAAGATTTTATAGAAACAGTAATATCTTATTATGATGTACATTAGAATAAGTCCTCCCTGGGTTGAAATTAGTGATTCATATACTGAGGACTCATCTACTTATACTATAAGACTAGATGACATAGTAGCAGTATATGATAAAAATGACTCTATATATAATTCGGGTATCTTAACTAGACACAGCGGTTGGATATCAAATATAAATAGAGATTCACTCCGGATGCTTAAAGGTTATATGATGAGTGGAAAGGTATGAAAATCTATACTTCATATTTTTACCAGGTTCGTTTCTTTAAGCCACACCAAATACCTATTTCTACTGCAGTCTGGGACCCAAAGTGGTATCATGAATTTAAAGGGCAAGACCACCTGTTTAAAGATAAAAATGGTGTCTGGAATGGAATAAGGCTCGAATACTTAAATCCAAAACGCTGTAATGCTGGCGGCTGTCCATGTAAGAAGAAAGACCCAGAAAATTGTTGGTTCCTTAAATCTTACCTGGCAGGGCTAAGGAGATGGAATTTTTCAGAGATTCTTCAATATCTTCTAAGAACAGCCGAATATCTACAGCGCTTAGAGGGATTTACAGAGGAGCCAGAAATTATGCTCTTAGTTCATGAAGCACCAGATAATCCATGCAGCGAAAGAGTCCCATTACAGAAATATTTTCAAGAGCATGGAATTGATGTATGTGAGTGGGAAAATAAAGAGGGAGACCAATAAATCTCTCTCTTATTTTTTTTTATGCATCAAGAATAGTAATTTTATATTCTACTTCTACTACCTTAAAAACTATAGTATTTAGGAAATCATTAATTTTCCCTTTAGACAAAATTCTATCCCTCCCTTTAATGGCAGCCTCTAAAGAACTAAAGCCTTTGGCCTTTTTTATATCATCAGTACTCATGAAGCCATATGCTCCTATCTTTTGTACATAACCTGGCCCAGCACTATATGAAGAGGGATATTCACACTTTAGGATATAATATTTCATTTTAACTTAACTATTGAAAACATTATCCACTCATTCGGAAATTGCTGCTTGTCTTTATCTTCTGGGTGTTCTCTTATCCAATCATAATAATCTTCTCCTGTATCAACACCATCTTTATTAATATAACTACCAAATTTATAATACTTCGAATGATCCATCGATAGTATCCCAACATGAACAAAGTAATTATTGTCTTTGTCCTCTAAGTAGCTTTTAAGATATTTACAAAGGATATCTTCAGAATCACAGTAGCCATATTCAAAAAATTCAGAAGTAGGAATCGTATCTTTAAATTTTTTGAACACTCCACACTTTATCCAGGTATCTTGACATGGATAGACTGGTATTTTTTCTGGTCCTAATTCAAAAACCTCAGTAAGTCTCTCTACTTCTTCTGCTTCTGGATTTTCCCAGGTTTTCTTAATAAATTCCCTATCTAATTCTAATTTCGGTATCATAACATATATAAGGGAAATAAAGGGAGAGCCATAATAGACTCTCTCCTTAGTACATTACTTCTTCCTATTCAATGGAAGGCTTAGGGTCTCCATCGGGTTTTGGTGTTTCAGGACCAGGATTCAGCTCGGCCTTCTGTTTCTGGTCAAACTTGGTTCCCTTTGCGAGAAGACCAGTTAAACCAGGAATAAGATCTCCGAGAACACTGGATTTCTGAACACCATCAACGACCTGAGTCAGGAATTTAGATGCCTGTGAAGCATCACCAACGACTTTGACCTCACCAAGCTGGAGATGCTCGAACTTAGCCTGTTCAGCGCCGATGATTCCTGCATACTTGTCTCTAAGGATGAAGGAGATAGCACCAGCTTCACCAAGACCTGCCCGGACGAGGTTTGCGATGTCTTCAGTTTCTGCCTGACCGAGAGCTTTCTGAACCTCAGCTTTAGCAAGGTCACCCTCAGCCTCAGCGAGCTTGATTTTTCTGATTCTCTCAGCCTCAGCCTCAGCAATCTTCAGAATCTTAGCAGCCTCAGCCTCAGCCTCGATGACTACTTTATTCTTGATACCTTCAGCCTCGACCTTCTTCCTCTCTGCCTCCTTATCGGCTACAGAGATAAGTTCTGCCTCAAGCTGGGCTCTCTTTGCTTCTGCCTGAGCAATAGCAACGGCCTTGTCCTTTTCAGCCTGGGCAATACCTACGGCTTGTTCAGACCTAGCCTTAGCTTCGCCGACGACCTTCTCTGCTTCTGCCCGCTCCTTACCAAGAATAGCGTCGGATTTAGCAACCTCAACACCAGCCTTGTTTTCAGCAACCTTAGCAGACTTGTCGGCATCCGCTGCACGCTGTCTCTTAGAAGACAGATATTCAGCCTCACGAGCCTCACGATCTTGCTGTGCCTTTTGCTTTTCAGCTTCAGCATTATGGCCAGCGGCGACGACTCTTGCTTCACGGCTCTTTTCAGCCTCAGCGATTTCAGCCTGAGACTTATTCTGGGCCTGAGCAGCCTGAGCCTTTGCTTCAGCGGCTCTTTGTGCAACAGCGATGTCTCTAGCTTTTTCCTGTTCTGCGATGAGCTGGGCCTGTTCAGACTGATTTGTTGCAATCTTAACCTCCCGGTCTCTCTCGATTTCAGCTAGCCTAGTAGCTTCGAGCTGTTCCTGCTCTGAGGTCTGAATACTGCGGTCCTTTTCAATTTCGCGAATCTTAACAGATTCTTCTTTCTGTTGTTCCGCGACCTTAGTATTCTTCTCTTTCTGAATCTCTGCAGTCTTAGTCGCCTGCTGAGCCTGATTCTCCGCTACATTGATCTGCTTATCTCTTTCGATTTCAGACAGCTGGACCTCTTTTTCTTTCTGCTGTGTAGCTACCTGAGTGGCGCCGTCCTTCTCACGCTTAGTAATTCTGGCTTCGGCTTCATACTTAGCCTTCGCAGTTTCATCACGAGCAAGGTTATTGAGATAGTCGGCCTCATCAGAAATTTCACTGATATTGATATTCAGTAAGGTCAAACCGAACTTCTTAAGCTCCTCTTCGATATTAGTCTTACAGGAATTTAGAAACTTTTCACGGTTATTGACAAGGTCCTCAATTGTCATGTCTGCAATAATCAGACGAAGCTGACCATAAGCAACATCTCTGATCTGATTCTCGATATCTCTCTCATCCATAGAAAGAAGTCGAACAGCAGAGTTTGCCATTACTGCAGGCTCGGTGGAAATAGCAGCGGTAATTGTTGTGTTAACACTTACCTTAATCTTCTGAAGCGAAATGGCTCCCTGAAGATTACACTGTAAGGTCATTGGTTTGGTAGACATTACTGCCCACCCCTGGAAGATCGGCCAAATGAAAGCAGCTCCGCCATGAAGACACTTTGAGGCCGTGTTCCCCTTGGTTTTACCATAGACCACGAGAATTTCATCAGATTTTACTTTCTTATACCGAGAAAGTATCCCAATGATTGTGAGAACTACCAGAAGTACAATGACTCCGATAACGACGTAAATTGTGTAACCTGTCATAACTTTATAAGTTTAAAATGGTGTTTATTCAACGTAGTATATCCCACCCGAATATGCAGTAATAACCGCTATATTTCCAGGTTTTAGGTCACTCTGTTCAGCTGTCTTAACTGAAATAACAACTTTTGCTCCGTTTTTAATTACAAAAGCGTCATATTGGTTCTCTCCAGTTTTAAGATAAATTTCTACTGACCTATTAATTAAATCCTCACCCCTCTCTTCTACAGTTTCTTTTGTCAACTTAGACATCCCCCAGTAGATAGATGCAATGAGAGCGGCAGCAATAAGGCCTACTACTATAGCAATTAAATAATCATACCAAAGAAGGGTGTCTTTATTGATGAGTACTAAATACCAAGAAGTTCCGGCTAAGAAATGAAGTATTCCTTTTGGTGATAGGAAAATAGATGAATCAAAGTCCATATCTCCATCACCATCTACATCAAAATCTCCCAAACCTCCAAAGACAGTAAGAAGTAATTGTACTAATATTATAGCTAATGATGTTACTGCTATAATACCAATAAACATGTGATTAAACAAAAATTCTGTCATAGTATTTTTTTAATTATTTTCTCATTATTAAGGAAATAAAGCGTATGGTCTGAAATACCACTTTTTGCTATTATTAAAATACTATACTCTTATTAATGATTAACCTTTAAAATATAAATAGATATGAATAAAAATATAACAACAACTTGTCCTATGTGTAACGAGCTTATTAATATTCCTGAAATTGATAAATCTAAAGATACAGTTATAGTATGTCCAAAATGTGGGGCGAAAATAAAAATAGATCACAAGCCAGTTTCGGATGATGTTCTAGATAAACTGAGAAATTTTTTGGGCGAATAAAAAAAATAAATAGGTAGATTAGTCTCTACCTATTTTCTTTTGTCGGGGTGATGTGACTCGAACACACGACCCTCTGGTCCCAAACCAGATGCGCTAGCCAACTGCGCCACACCCCG